>Ga0256405_10003058_pt1 | contig 35798 bp, 25 predicted proteins | sample RumenRJG_02DNA_FD_189096 | JGI IMG/M metagenome (GOLD analysis project Ga0256405, IMG submission 189096) | Bovine rumen microbial communities from Lethbridge, Alberta, Canada - RJG_02 | ecosystem: Host-associated > Mammals > Digestive system > Stomach > Rumen | place: Canada: Alberta...
CTTCCGCAGGTGAGGGAGGCGATTGCCGAGGCGCGCGACAAGGGCGACCTCAGCGAGAACTTTGAGTATCATGCCGCCAAGCGTGAACAAGGAAGGCTGTTGAGCAGGATTCGCTACAAGCAGAGAGTGCTGGCTCATGCCCGCGTGATTGACATGTCGAACCGCACGAGTGACTGCATCCAGTTGCTCAGTAGGGTGGAAATCACCAATCTGGGAAACAACAGCCGGATGACCTATACGCTCACCAGCCCTCACGAGGCTAACCTTCGCGAGGGTAAAATCTCCGTCAAGTCGCCCATTGCACAGGCGTTGCTCAACAAGAAGGTGGGCGATGTCGTTGAAGTGCGCGTGCCAGCCGGCACCCTACGCCTGCGCGTAGAGCGTATCGAAATGTAATCAGAAAAAACATGAGAAAGCATTATAAAAAGGATATACGGAGGCAGATGTTCTTTTATAAGAGAGAAAATGTGTTCATAAATTCTTTTTGTATTCCCTTTTTTTGTATCTTTGCAATGTATCCAAAATATAAGTTGAACGAAACCTGTTGCCTATGGACTAATAAAACAGACAAAAGACATATAGATAAGAAGCGTTAGCTTTATTCTTGTTTTCTCTCGAAATCGCCAATTAGAAGAAAAACGTTCAAGAGTAGAAGTCTCAACGCTCACGTCATGACTGACGTGGGCTTTTACTCGTAATTGGAACGTTTGACGTGTTTGGCGATACGTGAGAGAAACTGATGACGAAGTTGAAGAGTCCACGTTTCTTTTCTGTCTCAGCTAAACAACAGTAAGGGGCTCATAAAAATATTCACGTCTAACATTATTAAGGATTAAAATCATGAAAAAGATTATTTTAGCGTTAATCGCCGGTATCGTAGTGGTACATGCAAATGCACAGAACAAAATAACTGTAGATGAACCTGAATTTTCGGGACAGGTGGTATATGTGAAGACTGACACAGAAGGGCTTTTACTGCCTAAAGAAAATGCTCAGATAAAAACAAAAGCTGGTGCATCTCTTTATCTCGTGGGTATTGGAAGCATCAAGTCGCGCCTGCATATACAAGGAAAAACGGCTAAGACACGTATTCCTCAATCGGCCTTGACAAAATTTATCGTCCGTGCGGTAGATAATAAGACTGATCCTTTGCAAATCATTAACATCATTCAGTTTGATATAAAAGGCAATGCTCGACGTGCAGAGATGTCGAAGTCAAATTCATTTGGAGGTGACTCAAGCAACAATATGAAGCGGATGGATTTCAATGCCAAGAAGTATGGTGAGGATTCTTATCTCGTTGCGATTGACAATCTGCCAGCTGGGGAGTATGGTATCTATGTGACCAATCCGAATGAAAAGGATGAAAAGAATTCATTGGTTATTGCTACTTTTGGAGTAGATTAAAAGATTGGATTGTTTGAATTGACGTACGCTCCGGGGGTTGGAAAAAACGCCGGGGCGTATTTTCGTGACAGGTAGGCTGAACATGGGTCTATTTGTGGGAATGGCTCCAGGCATCTATTCCCTGAAATCGGTGGGCTTGGCTCCGAGATTGTTCTGGACGTATCGGCTGAAGTGGGAGAGGGACGAGAAGCCGAACAAGTCGCTGATTTCGGTAAAGGAGCGTGTGCGGTCGCGCAGCAGTCGGCTGATGTCGAGTGCGGTATAGCGCGTAATCCAATAGTTGGCAGGCAGTCCGCTCACCTTTTTCGACACTTCGCTGAGATATTTGGGGGTGACGCAGAGTTTGTCGGCGTAATATCCTATCTCGCGATTCTGTCGGAAATCGCCTCGTTCCAGCAAGTCGATAAACTGCTGCATCAACTGCTGGTATTGTGTGGAAATCTTATCGAAGCCATACAGTTCTGCGTGGAAGTCGAAGAAGTCGAGTATCATCGTCTGCACGGCATTGATGAGTACGTCGCGGAAAAAGTGGTGTTGCGGCTGCGAGAGGCGTTGCCTGATGACGGAGAAGTTGTTGATGCAGCGTTTCTGTTGTTCTTCCGTGAGGCGCATGATGGGATTGTCGAACAGCGCCAGATGTCCCTTCATGCCATAGTTGCTCTGCGGTGTTGCTACCTGCAGGAACTCCAGCGTGGCAGATATCACGTCCACGCGGAAGTCCTTGCTTTCCTCGAGATTCTCTATCATGTCGCGCCGACAGGGGATAATCATACAGTCGCCCTTACCGAAGCGGAAGGCTTGGTTGTTGTAGGTAAACGTGCAATATCCTTCATGACAATAGGCATGGCACAGATAGTCGGTGAATTTTGTGTCGCCGATGTTCTGGAGTGTATCGTCTATGATGATATGTTGTATGGTATCCATCTGCCAAATAACGCAAATTCCCCTTTGTGAGGGGAATTTGCTAAGTGTTGTTCAGTGATTATTCTTTGCATTCACACTCCCTTGCCGTGAAGCTTTTGAGGTCTTCGGGCGTGAAGTGGCGCACATAAACGGTCTTTCCGAGAACGTTCTCTTCTGCCATGCGCACATAGACGTTGGCGCTCTTGGCGAAGAGTTCGGGTGCCCGGCTGGCATCGTCGAGGATGAGGAGCGACATCATAATCTCTGCCGTCATGTCGTAGAGTCGGCGTGCGAGGAAGTCTTGCGCGTCTTGGTTGTTCAGTTCCTTGACGTAGTTGAGTGCCTCCTCGTAGTTTTTCACCATGCCTTCCACGCGCACTTTGAGCGGTTTCATCTCGTCGCTGACTTCCTTTTCGAGCATTTCCTTCATCAGGTTGAGGTATGTTCCGTTGGTGATGTAGCGGATGGCTGCCACCACTTGCAACTGCGTCGTTCCCTCGTAGATGGAGAAGATGCGTGCGTCGCGATAGAGTCGCTGACACTTATATTCCATGATAAAGCCCGAACCGCCGTGTACCTGAATCGCGTCGTAGGCGTTCTGGTTGGCATATTCCGAGTTCATACCCTTTGCCAGTGGTGTGAAAGCATCTGCCAGTCGTGAGTAGAGCTTCTGCTCCTGGCGCTCTTCGGGAGTCAGCGTACGCTCGCGGGCGATGTCTTCCAGTGCTTTGTAGATATCGACGTAGCGTGCTGTCTGATAGAGGATGCTGCGTCCGGCATCGAGTTTTGCCTTCATGCGGCTGAGCATGTCATAGACAGCGGGGAAGTCGATGATGGCTGTGTCGAACTGGCGGCGCTCCTTGGCGTAGGCGAGTGCTTCGTTGTAGGCAGCCTGCGACAGACCTGTCGATTGTGCGGCGATGCCCAGACGGGCTCCGTTCATGAGTGCCATGACGTATTTGATAAGTCCGAGGCGCGTGCTTCCGCAGAGTTCAGCCTTTGCATTCTTGTAGGTCAGCTCGCAGGTGGGCGAACCGTGAATACCGAGTTTGTGCTCGATGTGGCGCACATCCACGCCGCCGTCGCGCTTGTCGTAGATGAACATCGAGAGTCCGCGACCGTCGCGAGTGCCTTCTTCCGAACGTGCCAGCACGAGGTGGATGTCTGAATCGCCGTTGGTGATGAAGCGTTTCACACCGTTCAGTCGCCAGCAATCGTTCTCTTCGTCATAGGTTGCCTTGAGCATTACGCGCTGGAGGTCTGAACCAGCGTCGGGCTCGGTGAGGTCCATTGACATGGTTTCGCCAGCACAAACACGCGGGATGTACTTTTGGCGCTGTTCTTCTGAGCCAAATTCGTAGAGGGTCTCGATACAGTCTTGCAGCGACCAGATGTTCTGGAAGCCGGCATCTGCCGTCGAAACAATCTCCGAAGCCATTGAGTACGGTGTGATGGGCATGTTCAGTCCACCGTAGCGACGTGGCATGGAGATGCCCCAAAGACCTGCTTTGCGCGTAGCGTCGATATTCTCGAAGGTCTTCGATGCGTAAATCATGCGTCCGTTTTCGAGATGCGGACCTTCAAGGTCAACACTCTCTGAGTTTGGTTCGATGATGTTCGCAGCGATGTCGCCCGTGATATCGAGCAGTTGCTTATAGTTCTCGATTGCGTCGTTGTAGTCAACGGGCGCATCTTCATACTTATCTTTATCCGCAAAGTTGCGTTCTTTCAACTCAACGATGCGCTTCATCAGCGGGTGATGAAGATGAAATTCCAATTCGGGATGGTCAGTGAAATAGTTTGCCATAATTTATTTCTTTTTATTGTCGAATAAGATCCATGTAAATAAAACAGCACCAGCAATAAGGACAACGAGTTTGAATGATTTCAAAAGAGCAGGCTCTTCTTCAAAGCGACTGCTAACAAACACGCCAACGAAAACGACAATCAACCAGCTTATGATGGCGATGATTTTATTTTTCTTTGTCATTGTTACTGTCTGTTTTCTCTCCCTTTTTGGGGAGGGGTGGAGGGAACTTACTTGCTATTTTGCTTATAATACTTAATCAGTTTCGGAACAGTTTCCTCCACCGTGCCTACAATCACGTAGTCGGCAATCTTGTTGATTGGCGCTTCGGGGTCGTTGTTGATGGAGATGATGATGCCTGAGTCCTGCATACCGGCGATGTGCTGAATCTGACCAGAGATACCGCAGGCGATATATACCTTCGGATGAACGGTGACACCCGTCTGACCAATCTGTCGGTCGTGGTCAATCCATCCGGCATCGACGGCGGCACGCGAGCCACCCACTTCACCGTGGAGCACTTTGGCGAGTTCAAACAGCTGGTCGAAACCTTCTTTTGAACCGACGCCGTAACCGCCGGCTACGACGATGGGCGCACCTTTCAGATTGTGCTTGGCTGCCTCGACGCGGTGTTCAAGCACTTTCACCACGAAAGCCTCGGGGCTGACATACTTGGAAACTTCGGGGTAAACCACTTCTTTGCGGCATTCGCCGTCGTAAATGGCTTTCTGCATCACGCCTGAGCGGACGGTTGCCATCTGCGGACGGTGGTCGGGATTGACGATTGTTGCCACGATGTTACCGCCAAATGCAGGACGAATCTGATAGAGCAGATTTTCGTAAGTCTTACCCGCTTTCTTGTCCTCGTACGGACCGATTTCCAGTTCCGTACAGTCCGCTGTCAGTCCGCTGGTGAGCGATGAGCTGACACGTGGTCCGAGGTCGCGTCCGATGACCGTTGCTCCCATGAGACAGATCTGCGGCTGTTCCTCCTTGAAGAGGTTCACCATGATGTCGGTGTGTGGTGCAGAAGTGTATGGGAAAAGTTCTGGAGCATCGAATACGAAGAGCTTGTCAACGCCATAAGGCAGAATCTGTTCTTCAACCTTGCCTTTGATATCGGTACCGATGACGACGGCATGGAGCTCTACTCCGAGTTGGTTGGCGAGCTTGCGTCCTTTCGTCAGCAATTCTTGAGAGACCTCTTGAACGAGGGTGTTCTCTATCTCTATATATACAAATACGTTGTTCATAATCTTTTCAATTTGACAAAAAGAATTTATATGATTTAATCGTCGTTATCATTATTGTTGTTATCGAAAAACATAAGATAGATGATTATTGCCAGTATGGGGTGCTCTTTGCACCAGGCAATTATTCGACCGAGTAAACCCATAAAAACTTTTCTATTTTATCCGATGATTTTTTCTTCCAACAATTCTTTGATCATTCCCTCTACGTCAGCATCAGAAGCCGTCAAAGTTTTCGACTCTTTTGCCTGGAACACGATGTTTTTCACGGCTTTCACCTTCGTCGGTGAACCGGAGAGACCACACTGGTCGGCATCGCCATCTACGTCAGCCACGCTCCACTGGTTGAGTGTCAGATAGGGACGCTCATCGTAGAGGTAGTTGTACTCGTTGTTGTCTTCGGTACGTTCCATCGGACAGGTAGCACGTTTGTACTTCATCACCAGTTTGGCGTTGCACGGACGGCAGGGGGCTGCGCTTCCGTTGACCGTCACGACGACGGGCAGCGGTGCTTCAACAGTCTCCACACCACCGTCGATGACGCGACGGATAGTAGCCATGTTGTTCTCTATCTTCAGAATCTCTTCTGCGTATGTCACCTGGTTGAGCCCCAGTTTCTGGGCTACCTGTGGACCCACCTGTGCGGTGTCGCCGTCGATAGCCTGTCGTCCACCGATGACGATGTCCACGTCGCCGATTTTCTTGATGGCTGTTGCCAGTGCATAACTCGTTGCCAATGTGTCGGCACCGGCGAAAAGACGGTCGGTCAGCAACCAGCCCGTGTCAGCGCCGCGATACAATCCTTGTCGGATGATTTCACCGGCGCGCGGCGGTCCCATTGTCAGAATACCTACTGTAGAGCCCGGATGCTGCTCCTTCAGCCGGAGCGCCTGTTCCAAGGCATTCAAATCTTCGGGGTTGAAGATGGCAGGCAGAGCGGCGCGGTTGACCGTTCCTTCGGCGGTCATGGCATCTTTGCCCACGTTTCTTGTGTCGGGTACTTGCTTGGCAAGTACAACAATTTTCAAACTCATAGAATTTATGTATTATAATATGTGTATTTCGTTTATCGGCGCAAAAGTACGCATTTTTTGCTTTGTGGCAAAGAAAAATGCTGAAAATTGCACAATTGATGCCGTTTTGTGCACAAATATCATTGTTTGTGCAATTTTGTTCTATTCTTCACTTAGTTGTGAACGCCGGTACACTTTCATTTGACAAAGAAGAATTTCTTTCCGATGTCCTTGCCTTCGGGCTTGAAGTCGATGCCGAGCAGTGCGGCGATGGTCGGTGCAATCTGTTTGTTGTAAAACGGTCCGTTATTCTCCGTCTCACCCAGTGCGGGAATATCCTTTCCGAAAGCCATGAGCCATGTCTCCTCCGAGAGGTCGGTGTTGGTTCCGTGGTCGGTCCATTGCTTGCCGATGCCTCTGCCGTGATCGCAGGTCACGATGAAGGTGGTCTTGTCCCGATAGAACGGATCGTCCTGCGCCTGCTGCCAAAGTCTCTGGATGAACGAATCGTTGTGTGTGGCAGCCATCAGATAGTGGTCGTAGCGCCCGTTGTGAGCAAATTCGTCGGTCTCTCCGAATGACACGTACAGCACTTTCGGCTTATGGTTTTTCATCGCTTCGGATGCATATCGGTAGGTGATGTAGTCGAGCGTGACGTCTCCCCAGAACTCGACCATCTCGCGTTTCATGTCGTCCAGGAAAGTCTCGATGACCGATGGGGGCTCCGTGGTGGTGGGCATGTATTTTCCTGCCTGCACGGGAAATCCGCATCGTTCGTCGTTCAGGATATAGCGCACGGTTCCCCAGCAGGCGTATGCCATTACGCTGTTCTTGTATTTTTTCGATTTGTTGGCAACCTCGAGCACGTTGATGTTTGGATTGGGAACGTTGTCGTTGCTGTTGATGCGCTCGTCGTCAGCCCATCCGCAGAGCGTTTCCGAGTATCCCGGGTAGGAGAATTTATATTTGTTGCTGACCTGCATGAGGCTGTTTTTCCATCGGTTGCCGATGATGAGACCATGTTGCTTGATGTAGCCCCACGTAAAAGGCATGAGTGCCATTCGGCGCTCGTCCTGAGTCGGTCGCCAGTAGAGGTCGGTGATTCCCTTCGTGTTCGGAGCATATCGCTTCACGTTGATGATTGCAGTGTCTGCCCCGTTGAACAATTCCTGCCAGCGCAGTCCGTCGAGCATGATGAAGATGACGCGGCGGTCGTTGTCCGTCTGTGCTTTCACATTGCCGAAAATGGCTGTGAGTGCCAATAAGATAAAGAGTTTTTTCATGTCATATTGATGTTTTAGTGAATATAGCAATACCTAACGGGAACAATTCTCCGTGTTCCAATCCTCTGCAAAGATAGCAAAAACTCCTTTGATTGACGAACGATTTTACAGAAAAGTTGGATTTCATTCTGTCTTTTTCCGCTATTTTGTCACCCGGAAGTGGGTGTCGTGTCGGCATATTTTTTTACAAAAAACATCGTTTGGCGAGCGCATGATGGACGTTCGCGACAACATTCGGCATTGTATATTTATGCGTATGTGAAGAGATGACAAGGTGTCTTGCAAATATTTGATAATCAAGACGTTAAGAAGTGCTTTCCAAAAGTTCAACTTTTAGCTTGCAAAAGTTGAACTTTTAGACGATGAAAGTTGAACTTTCAGGACGCAAAAGTTGAACTTTTGGAAAGTGAAAGTTCAACCGTATATTTATACGCCCTTTTCTGTATGTTTATGCAGGCAGAAGTATGCGAGTTCAACCCAATGTCCGATGAGGGATAATTCGTGTGAATTTAGCTCGACTTTTACGCAAAATTATTTCTTTTTCTCGACCCGTAATTCGAGAATTTTGTCTAAATTTGCAGTCAGATAGATTGAAATGAGGTTTTAACCTACGTGTGATGGCTATAGACAGGGCTACGGTAGATAGGATTATGGACGCCGCGAACATCGTGGATGTGGTGTCGGAGTTTGTGTCGCTGCGTAAGCGAGGCACGAGCTATAAGGGCTTGTGTCCGTTCCACGACGACACGACGCCCTCGTTCTCCGTGTCTCCCTCGCGCGGTGTCTATAAGTGTTTCGCCTGCGGGAAGGCTGGCAATGCGGTCAACTTCATCATGGAACATGAGCAGATGACCTATGTCGAGGCACTGCGGTGGCTGGCTAATAAGTATCACATAGAGATAGAGGAGCGCGAGATGACCGACGAGGAGCGTCGGCAGAAGAACGAGCGCGAGTCGATGTTCATCGTGAATGAATGGGCGGCAAAATACTTCCAACGGATTCTGCACGAGCATGAAGACGGTCGTGCCATCGGTCTGCAGTATTTCCGTTCGCGCGGTTTCCGCGACGATATCATCGAGCGTTTCCGTCTGGGATTCTGTCTGAACCAGCGCGATGCGATGGCAAAACAGGCGCTCGGTGAGGGTTTCAAGGAAGAGTTTCTGCTGAAGACGGGCTTGTGCGGCAAGCGCGACAATGGTCAGTATTTCGACCGTTTTGGCGGTCGCGTCATCTTCCCGTGGATCAGTGTGAGCGGCAAGGTGACGGCATTCGGCGGTCGTCTGCTCGATTCGCGCACGAAGGGCGTGGCGCAGAAATATGTCAATTCGCCCGATTCCGATATCTACCACAAAGACCACGAACTATATGGCATCTACCAGGCGAAGAAAGCCATCGTCAAGGAAGACCGCGTCTATATGGTGGAGGGCTACACCGACGTGATAGCCATGCACCAATGCGGCATCGAGAACGTCGTCGCCAACTCGGGAACGGCGCTGAGTGTCTTCCAAATCAAGATGTTGCGGCGCTTCACACAGAACATCACGCTGCTCTACGACGGCGATGAGGCGGGCATCCACGCTGCCATGCGCGGAACAGACATGCTGCTGGCAGAAGGCATGAACATCAAGGTGCTGCTCCTGCCCGACAATGAAGACCCCGACAGCTTCGCACGCAGTCACACGGCAAGCGACTTCCGGGCGTATATCGAGGCACATCAGACGGACTTCATGGAGTTCAAAACCACAGTGTTGCTCAAAGGAGTGGACGACCCCATCAAGCGTTCCGAAGCCATCAGCAACATCGTGAAAACCATCTCCGTCATCAAAGACCCCATCATCCGTGCCACCTATATCAAAGAATGCTCGCTGCGCATCGGTATAGCCGAGCAGACGCTCATCACGCAGATGAACAAGTTCATTCGCAGTCAGCGCGAGGAAGACCAGAAGACGGCGGAACGCGAGGCGCGCAACCAACCGCCGCCCGAACCTTTGCGCCCCGCAGAGCCCACGGAGCGGATGACGAAGGTGGAGCAACTGCTGATTGAGATGGTGATGAGGCACGGAGAGGAAGTCATCCTGAACACGGAAGGACAGGACGTGAATGTGGCGCAATTCATTTATTACAGCCTTTCGGAAGACGGCATGTCGTTTCAGGACGAACTGTATAATAAGGTGTTGGAAGAGGTCATCAACCACTGCGATGAGCCCGGTTTCAAGGCAGAAACATACTTCACACACCACTCCGACATCGAGATCAACACGCTTGCCGCCAAGTTGTGTACCGACCGCTTCATGCTCTCGCCTAGTATGCAGGTGCGCCAGGAGGAAGACTCGTTGAAGCAGCAGGTCGTACACCTGCTCTATGATTTCCAACTGGGACACGTGGAGATAGAGTTGCAACAGCTCAAGCGGGAACTCAAGCAATGCGATGGTGACGTGGAGAAAATGATGGCACTCATGAAAAGTATAAAAGACTATCAGGAACTGCGCAACAAGATAGGGCAGAAACTTGGAAGGAAAATAGTAGGAATCAGATAAAAACATTCGGAAAAATGATATATGTTCTTTTATTGGTCATTATAGCACTCTTGATGTTGCTCCCCAGAAACTGGGAGGGACTCGTTCCCTACGTCAAGCGGATGAGCGGTCGGCAGAGTGCAAACACGGCAGATGTGAAGACGGTGGAGGCGCTGATAGACAAGGCTTTGCAAGAGATGAGCTGTAATCCTGTCTGGGAAGATGATGCGGAAAGCAGGGTCGTGAAATACGATTATCAGAACGGACATTTCAATATGAGGATAGAGCCGAAGAAATCTTTCGTGAGCATGTCCTATCTCTTTTTCTTCAACACCTCCATGGAAAACCTCTCGTTGGTGCGCAGTCTCTGCAACCAAGTGAACATGAACTCGGAGATAGAGCGTGTGGTCTATTCGCTGAACGAAGAGAAAAACGAAATAGACCTGCACATCATTACAGGCATAAAACCCACCAAAGAAGGCACGGTCGAGATGCTGAAACGGGTCATGGCAAACATCTTCGGCTGGCAGAATGCGTTCGTCAGACGGTTCAATGAACTCATCGACGAAAGCGGGAAAGCAGAAGGAGGCGACAAAGAACTGTCTGATGCCGAGTGGCAGCGCGAACTGTTCCTGCTGAGGCAGCAAGAGTTGATTCATCAGTCTGTCGGCGAAGTCAGGCAGGAAGAGGGCAGCCCCCTCGCATTAGGTACGTTGGTCAAGAAAGTGATGGGCATGGAAGGTTTTGCTCCGTCCGAGATGACGGTGTCGGGCAGCGAGATGGAAAGCATTAACGGTAGGACGGAAATATTCTCCTACGACCTTTCTTCGCCACTGATAAAGGATAAAAAGTTTGTCGCTCAGGAGGCGGTCCTCCGTTTGAGCTATTTCGACCTCCGCCAGCCCGATGTGCGCCGGCAGATGACAATCCACCTCCATGCCGAAAAGGAAGATGCCAACACGATGTATTTCCGTGTGACAGTCACCGTCATACCGCTCTCCGTCAGCAGAAGCGTGGCGTTTAATACCCCCTTGAACCATGGAGAAGTCAATTCGGTGTTGGTGGCATACGACCTCACACCCTCCAAACAGCGCACCGATGAGTTTCTCTACATGTGGAAAGAAGCGCAGGAGAAACAGAAAAACGGTGAGGAAGAAACGTTGAGCGACGAGCAGCGTCTTATCAGCGAATGTGTAGATAAAAAGACGGCGGAAAACCTGTATCGCGGCAGACAGCTGTATCTGAACGAGCGCTTTTACGAGGCACTGTTCTATTTGGAAGCTGCTTACATGGAGCTGGCTCCTTATTTTGAACAAATGAAACCGACGGTGAAAGAGAAATTCTACGACCTTTGCTTCTATTTAGGATTCTGCTACACAGAGCTGAAGCAATATAAACAGGCGTATTACTATCTGGATATCGTTTCGGGACTCCACCGCATCACCTACACCACGGAGTTTGTTAATTGCATGGTCAATTCGGGAGACATCCGCTCCCTTTCCTACATAGAACAGCTGATCAACCAGATGCGCATGGAGCAGGAACTCGGAGATGATGATGAAGACACAGCACCTCAGGAGCATCTGACGAAGTTCGTCAATTTCCTGAAACGGAGAAAAGCCTATGTCTTGATAGAACGGCGGCAGTTTGAAGAGGCAAAGACGCTGTTGAACGAGCTGCTTGAGGACCCGGAAAGCAATGATTTCGCCATCAGCGAACTGGCGTATATCAAGCGATTGGAGAGTCATCTTCCCGAAGATTCAAACATCGAAGACTTAGGTTAAAGGCAAACACAGACAAGCATGATATATTTCCACTGGCTCATATTGCTCCTCTATTCGCTGATAGTGCTCGGTGCGATGGTTGCCGTCTTGCTCGACAACCGCCAGCCATCGAAGACGATGGCGTGGTTGCTGGTGCTGGTGTTTATCCCTGTTATTGGAATTGTGCTGTATTTCTTCTTCGGGCAGAACACCCGAAAGGAGAAAATCATTAGCAGGCAAAGCCTTGACCAACTGACAAAGCGTTCGATTCTGAATTTCGTTGAGCAACGCGACCTGAAACTCCCCGAAACCTATCGGACGCTCATCAGGCTGTTTTCCAACGAAGGACAGTCCCTTCCTTTTAAAAATAACAAGGTGGATATATTCACCAATGGCCATGACTACTTCCTCGCATTGTTGGCGGCTATCGGGCGGGCGCAACATCACATCCATCTGGACGTATATATCTTTGACGATGACTCGTTGGGCAATTTGATAGCGGATGCACTGATAGACAAGTCGAAGCAAGGCGTTGAAGTAAGGGTCATATACGATGATGTCGGATGTTGGAAGGTGCCTTCGTCCTTCTTTGAGCGGATGCGTGATGCGGGAATCGACGTACATGCGTTCATGCCCGTGAAGTTTCCGGCATTTACGAGCAAGATGAACTATCGCAACCATCGTAAACTATGTGTCATCGACGGGCACGAAGGGTTTATCGGAGGAATGAATATCGCACAACGCTATGTGAGCGGTCGCAACGGAGAGCCGTGGCGCGACACCCATCTCCGCATTCAGGGCGCAGCGGTATATGGCATTCAGAGTGCATTCCTGATAGATTGGTATTTTGTTGACCGCACGCTGATTTCCGACCGGATTTATTATCCGGAAATCGAACGGAAGCACGAAAATGACTGCTTGGCGCAGGTGGTCACCAGCAATCCCACGAGCCGATGGCCGGAGATAGAGCAGGGCTATGTGAGAATCATCCTCGAAGCCCGTCGGTATGTGTATATGGAGACCCCGTATTTCCTGCCTACCGAGCCAGTCCTTTCCGCCATGCGAACGGCAGCTCTGGGAGGTGTCGATGTGCGGTTGATGCTTCCTGAACGGACAGACACGAAGTTGGCTGAATGGGCAGGTCGGTCGTATGTGCTGGAAGCCCTTGAAGCTGGGGTCAAAGTGTATTATTACAAGGCAGGATTCAACCATTCCAAGCTCTTGGTTTGCGATGACCTCCTCTGTTCGTGCGGTTCCACTAATATCGATTTCCGCAGTTTCACCAATAATTTTGAGGCGAATGTCTTTTTCTATAACGAGGGAATGGCGATTCGCATGAAGCAGGTGTTCTTGCGTGATCAGGAAAATTGCAATGTCGTTGAAGACCTCTCGGTGTTGACCAACCGTCCGTTCGTCAACCGTCTGTGGGAATCTTTCGTCCGTCTTTTCTCTCCATTGCTGTAAACAGGTACTGTCAAGAGGAGGTTGTCTCTTTTCCTAAAGACATAAACTTCGTACGGATATATGCCGAAAAACACACATAACATCGGTAATATATTTTGTTTTTTCGCTCTTTTTTTTTATCTTTGCAAAAAAATATTGATATATGGCAAATGAGGCTAAGACATCGCAGTTTTTTAGAAAGCTGTTGAAGGAAAGAGGTTACTACGATGACAAGGATATCATCGTGGAAGAGCAGCAGACAGACAATAAGAAGCTGGCAAAACTTTTGCAGAACGCTTCAAAGTCTGGAACTGGTAAGGGCTACCCTGACTTCATCATTACTTGTGGTCGATATCCTGACCTCGTAATACTGGTGGAATGCAAGGCTGACACGAAGTATCATGCGTCTGCTACGCTTGACTCATTTCGCGAATATGCCATTGACGGTGCATTGCTCTATTCGTCGTTTGTCTCAAAGGAATATGATGTTATTGCAATAGGTTTCAGCGGTGAGAAAGCATCGTTGGCAAGACTAAGTCATTACATCCAATTAAATGGTGAGAAGAACTTCCATCAATTTTTCAAAGAGGGAGAGTTACTCGACATAGACAGTTATCACCACGGACTGATGCAGAGCACCTATAAGTTCAATCAGGATTTTAACAAGTTGATTGACTATACAAAGGAGATGAACGAGGAGCTTCAAGGCAAGAAAATCAAGGAACGCTTGCGTGCTCTGCTCATCAGCGGTATCTTGATTGCACTCAAAAATGAACGTTTCAAGGCTGAATATAAGAATTATCAGACAATTCAGTTACTTGTCTCTAATCTGTTTAATTCTATCACTGCGGAACTTGAGAAGAGTGACGTGCCAAACAGAAACAAAAAGTCGTTGATAAAAGGCTTCGAGTTTATCACCACAAATCAAAGCATTAACGACCCATCGGCAGAAGGAAAAACATATCTGACTGACCTGATTTCAAATTGTGACAGCAGGATCAATGGTTTTAATGTCACCCATAAGTATATCGATACAATCAGCCAATTCTATGTAGAATTTCTGCGCTATGCCAACAATGACAAGGGGCTGGGTATTGTGCTGACCCCTCCTCATATTACGGAATTGTTTTGTGAACTTGCACAAATCGACAAAGATAGTGTAGTAATCGACAACTGTGCGGGAACAGGCGGATTTCTTGTAAGTGCCATGAAGAGAATGTTGGAAAATGCAAATGGTGACATCGCTAAGGAGCAGCACATTAAAGACTGGCAACTTGTGGGTATTGAGTACGACGAGGAAATCTATACACTACTGATTTCAAACATGATTGTACATCGTGATGGAAGGACGAACATCTTTTGGGAAGACTGTTTCGAAACAGAAAAGGATGCTCTGAAAGAAAAATTCCATCCTACAGTGGGATTGCTGAATCCCCCTTACAAGAATAAAGGAAAGGGTACGGAGGAGCTTGAATTCGTGCTGAACAATCTGTCCATGCTGGAAAAGGGTGGTACCTGCATTGCCATTATGCCTATGAGTTGCGTGATTGACACGAAAGGTGATTCCTATCTGCTGAAAAAGAAAATCTTGGAGAATAATACACTTGAAGGTGTATTGTCTATGCCAGAGGAACTTTTTTATAACTCAAAAGTGAACACTGTTACATGTGCTGTAATTATTAAGGCAGGCTATAAACATCCAGAAGGCTATAAGACATGGTTTGGCTATTGCCGTGATGACGGATTTGAGAAACGAAAAAACAGAGGTAGAATAGACGTAAATCACACATGGCCCGATATCAAGAAAAAATGGGTGAATGCCTTTTTAAACAGAGACGAAATTGAAGGGTTCAGTGTCAAAAGGTACGTAACAGCAGAAATGGAATGGTGCGCAGAGGCCTATATGACGACCAACTATGGGCAGCTGACGGAAGATGATTTTATGCAAACCGTAAGGAACTACTATCTGTTCGGCTTGAAATGTGCTCAATCGCAGGATAATGAAGTTGAAGAGGAGGAACTGCAATGAAGATGCTACGACTTGACGAACTATTTGAAGTGCGCAACGGCTTAGCTTCGCAAGAGGTTGTTCGCTCACCTCGTCGGTTGAACGAAAATTGGGTGCCCTACATTCGTCCCTCGTTCAGACAGGATACAAGTATTGATGCCTATGTGAACAAATTTCTTGTTCCATCTGATTGTTTATACCCCAAAGATACACTTTATGTTTCACCAACGGACAAGGCAGCCACACATACAGTTATGTTTCCGTTTCAGAATTTGTACCAAACTCCGATGTCTCTGTTCTTATTCCACTTGTTGAAATGTCGTTGGACGAGAAACTGTATTATGCGTTCTGTGTTACAAAAAACCGTTTCAAATTTTCTTATGGTCGAAAGCCTAAAGGGGATAAATTGAAAGAAATCATGCTTCCAGCAAGAAGTGAGATTCCCGCTTTCGTCAAGGGGGCTGTTGAAGAACGTGTAAGTAATGACATGTTGGACTCCATAGATTTTTCTGCGCTTTCAGATAAGGCTGTAGACACTTCCCGTTTTAGCAACCTTGTTCCTTTAAGCGAATTGTTTACGGTTGAGAATGGAGTCGCAGCTGCAGGTTTACTTCGCTCAACTGAGAGGAAAAATGATAATTGGATTCCTTTTATTCGCCCCAGCTATCGCCAGAGTACCAGCGTCGATGCATATGTTAACAAGTATTTGGTTCCACAAGAGAAAGTTTATCCCAAAGGAACACTGTACGTCTCTACTAACGGACAAGGTAGCCACACATACAGCTATGTTTCCGTTTCCGAATTTGTACCAAACTCCGATGTGGCAGTACTAAAGCCGAAACGACCTATGACACTTCGCGAAAAGCTGTTTTATGCGATGTGTATCTCAAGAAATCGCTTCAAATTCTCATATGGTCGCAAACCGAAGGGTGAGAAATTGGAGCGTATTATGTTGCCTCTTTCTATTAGTAAATCGTACAATGAAATGGCATTGTTAGATTATTTGCGCAAACTTTCTTTGTAAAAAAACAAAAACCATAAGGACAGGTCTCTAGCCCTCTCTTTTTCTTTCCCTGAATAAAGTTGATGCTTTTTCAGACCTTTTTTACATTTTCGGGAGTTTTTGAGAAACATGATGCAGATTTTGTAAAATTGAAAAATAATGACTACCTTTGTCAGACAAAATAAATGTCAGACACAATGCATCATTCTATAGACTATTTGCCGCAAGTGGGTGAGGAACTGGTCATCCGTATTGCGCATGGGAATTTGTCGTTTGCCAAGCGAAACAAGAAAGGCGGTCAGGTTGCTTATGAGCGATATGAGTTGAACGGCAGCATTTCGATGGCAGCCAATTTGCGCAAGGCATTTCAGACATCCGACTTTCTGAAAGATGCCGGTGAGCAGGTGCTGGTGCTCGTTGACTCCAATGTGTTGCTCGTTCCGGAAAGCGAGTTCCAGGCGGAACAGATAGACACACTTTATGAGCACACGTTCTCAGATGCCGATTCGGACGTGAGGATGTTCGACGAACTGCCGGAACTGAACGCAGTAGCGGTTTATGCCATAGGAAAAGAGCTGAAAACCGCCATTGAAGAACGGTTTAGTGACGTGCGCTATATGGCGATTGGTACGCCTGTGTGGAAGTATTTCCATCATCTTCATTACACTGGTCATCAGAAAAAGTTGTTCGGATATTTTCATGATAAGAAACTGGAAGTGTTTGCTTTCTCGCAGAAACGTTTCAAGTTTTGCAATAGCTATACCGTTTCTCATGTCAACGATGCGCTCTATTTTCTTCTGTTTGTATGGGAACAACTGGCATTGGACCAGGAGAATGACGAGCTCTATGTGGCTGGTGATGTGCCGGGTGAGGAATGGCTGACGGGGCAGCTCCGCCGCTATGTGCAGCGTGTCAGCGTGGTGCCGTCGGGTTCAGGGCAGATGCCCTACGACCTCAGTCTGTTGTGTCGGGAAATATAGAAGCATTGATTCATAGGCTATGCGGATTATAACAGGAAAATATAAAGGTCGGCATTTCGACGTTCCACGTACATTCAAGGCGCGTCCGACAACCGATTTTGCCAAGGAGAATATCTTCAACGTGCTCAACGGCTATATCGATTTCGAAGGCTTGTCGGCGCTCGACTTGTTTGCAGGCACGGGCAGCATCTCGTTGGAGTTGCTCTCTCGTGGTTGCAGTCAGGTGGTCAGCATAGAAGCCGACCGTGATCATGCCGCCTTTATCCGCCAGTGTTTGCAAAAGATAGGTGAAGAGAACGGGACGGTGATTCGCGGCGATGTGTTCCGCTATCTGAAATCGTGCCGTCAACAGTTCGATTTCATCTTTGCCGACCCTCCATATGCACTTAATAAACTGCCGGAGATACCTTCTCTCATATTGGGGAATGCCCTGTTGAAGCCCGGTGGTGTCTTTGTTTTCGAGCACGGGAAGCAGAATGATTTCTCTGCGGATGAGCATTTCGTGGAACATCGTGCGTATGGAAGTGTGAATTTTTCAATATTTAAAAATCAATAAACCACTAAAACAACGAGAAAAATGAAAAGAATTATTCTATCTATGGTCATTGCGCTTTTTGCAATAAGCAGTCATGCGCAAAAGGAATTCTATAAGATTCCGGTAAAGGACATGTATGGCAAAACCACTAATCTGGCTGATTATAAAGGCAAGGTGCTGCTGATTGTCAACACGGCAACCCGTTGCGGTTTCACGCCTCAGTACAAAGAGTTGGAAGAACTCTATGCCAAATACCGTGCGCAGGGCTTTGAGGTGCTGGACTTCCCCTGCAATCAGTTTGGAGCACAAGCACCGGAAGACATCTTGAAGATTCGGGAGTTCTGCACGGAGAACTACGAGACCACTTTCCCGCTCTACGACAAGATAGACGTCAACGGTGCCGAAGCAGCACCGCTGTTCACCTATTTGAAGGAGAAGCAGGGTTTCAAGGGCTTTGACTTGAGCGACCCGAGGGGACAACGGATGGACAACATGCTCAGGAAGCGTGATGCAGACTATGATAAAAAGTCGGATATCAAATGGAATTTCACCAAATTCCTTGTTGACGGGAAGGGACGTGTCGTCCGTCGTTTCGAACCTACTGAATCGATGAACTCGGTGGATCAAGCGGTGAGTGAGCTGTTGAAGAAGAATTTCGGCAAGAAAATGAAGAAGAAAGCATGCAAGAAGGCAAAAAAGAATGCCGCTTGCTGTGAGAAGAAATAATAAAAAATGCGTGGTGGAATGAGGCGGTGGCTATTTCTCTTCTGTTGCCTGTTTGCGTTAGGTAGTTATGCGAAGGTTCCCCTTCGCATTGCTTGTGTGGGCAATAGCGTGACCTACGGATATGGTCTGGCTGAGCGCGAGACGCAAGCCTATCCGGTTGTCTTGCAGCAGTTGTTGGGGAGCGGCTTCGATGTGCGCAACTTCGGACATTCGGGATCGACCCTGCTCTCGAAAGGTCATCGTCCTTATGTTGAGCAACAGGCTTACGCCGACGCCTTGGCATTCCGCCCCGATTGGGTCATTATCCACCTTGGATTGAACGATACCGACCCGCGCAATTGGCCAAATTACGGGGACGACTTCATTCAAGACTACTGTCGGCTGATTGATGCCTTCCGTTCTGCCAATCCGAAAGCGAAGGTGTGGATATGTCGCATGACACCCATCGGTCATCGCCATTCGCGTTTCCAGAGCGGAACCCGCGACTGGCATGCGCAGATTCAGGAGGCAATCGGTCGGGTAGCACATGCTGCAGAGGTGGAGTGCATAGACCTTCATGCCCCGCTCTATACCCGTCCCGAATTGTTTCCCGATGCGCTCCATCCCAATGCAGAAGGGGCGCGCATCATCGCCGAGACGGTCTATTGCCGTCTGACAGGCGATTTCGGAGGCTTGCAGTTGCCGGCATATTATGGTAACGGGATGGTGTTGCAACGTGGCGACTCGCTCCGTTTCCACGGGAAAGCCAATCGTGGGGAGAAAGTGCGCATTGCGTTCGGTGGCAAGACATCTGATGTGGTGGCTGGAGCTGACGGCGAATGGAGCGATGTGCGTAAATGCTTACCTGCAGGAGGACCATATAAGTTGACCGTATCCACGAAAAAACAGAAAGTGGTGATCGACTCGCTGTTTGTCGGTGATGTGTGGTTCTGTTCGGGACAGTCGAACATGGAACTTCCCGTCTCACAGACAGCAACGGCTCAGGGGGATATAACGAATGCTTCGAAGGCGCGGAACCTGCAAATATTTAACATGCGGACGCGCTATCCGACGGACAATGTGGAGTGGGAGCGGGCGGTGCTCGATTCAGTGAACCATCTCCGTTTGTTTGCACCGGTGCGCTGGCAGGAGGCTGACGGGCGCGCAGTGGCAAATTTCTCTTCCATCGCATACCATCTCGGGCGCGTCTTGGCAGATAGTCTGCAAATCCCTGTCGGCATCATTTGCAATGCCGTCGGAGGCACGACGACCGAGTCGTGGATTGACCGAAAGACGTTGGAGTGGGAGTTTCCGCAGATACTTTACGACTGGTATCATGGCGATTTTGGCATGAAATGGGCTCGTGAGCGGGCGCTGAAGAATATCGCACAGACGACCGACAAACTGCAGCGTCATCCCTATGAGCCCTGTTACATGTTCGAGTCGGGCATGCTTCCTTTCACGGGGATGAATGTCAAGGGTGTCGTGTGGTATCAGGGAGAGTCGAATGCGCATAACATCGAACTTCATGAGCGGTTGTTCCCGTTGTTGGAAAACAGTTGGCGCACCTTCTTCACAGCGGAGCGTCTCCCCTTCTATGTGGTGCAGCTGTCGTCTCTCAACCGCCCGTCGTGGTCCTCGTTCCGCAATAGTCAGCGGCTGTTGGCAGAAAAATGCCCATTCACTTATCTGACGGTGACCACCGACGTGGGCGATTCGTTGGATGTACATTATAAGAATAAGCGACCGATAGGCGAGCGTCTCGCCCGGCAGATACTCCGTCACGACTATTCATACGACCTGCTTTCCGACAGTCCTGAGTTGAGGAGCGTCTCGTCGGAGGGAAACATGTTGCGTCTTTCTTTCGACCATTCGGCAGGCTTGACGGCTGTTGACGGGCGCTTGAAAGCATTTGAAGTGGCAGGCATCGACGGCCTTTATCATCCGGCAGAAGCGCGCATAGAAGGCGAAACGGTGATTGTCTTCTCCGAAAAAGTGAAAAAGCCCCACTTCGTCCGCTACGGTTGGAAACCATTCTCTGATGGCAATCTGGTGAATGGAGCCGGACTTCCTGCTTCTACCTTTAAGGCAGAGGTCGGGGAATAAAAAGAGCCTACTGAATAAATTTTCTTTCCCCCTTCAACCAGCTTCCGTACCTTCTCGGTATGGAAGCTGGTTGTTTTGTTTCGTGCGGGTTGATACGCATCTCTTCGGTTTGGACTGACGGATTCCAATCATGAGAATACGCACAAAAAATCCCGCCTTTTGAGCGGGATTTTTTTGTTTTTAGAGAACTCCGACGGGTCATTTCTCTACGAGGATGCGCGCATCCACTGCTGTCACGCTGTTCTCGTCGGCGAGCAGCGGGTTGATGTCCATCTCCTTGATTTCCGTTGCAAAGCGGAGGAGTACGGAGAGGCGGACGATGATTTCTGCATATTTCTGCTCGTTGAGACCTTTCTGTCCGCGCGTACCTTTTATTATTTTATAGCTGCGCAGTGAGCGAATCATTGAGTATGCCTCGTCGAACGAGAGCGGTGCCAGACCGCTTGACACGTCTTTGAGCACTTCGACGAAGATGCCACCCAGTCCGCAGAGGACCACGTGTCCGAAGCGTGGCTCGTATTTGGCTCCGATGAAGAGTTCCGTGCCTTTGATCATCTTCTGCACCATGACGGCGGTTGCGTCTGGAATCTGCATCATGCGGTCGAACTCCAGTGCAAGATGCTCGGCGCTCTTGATGTCGAGTGTCACGCCGCCCACGTCGCTTTTGTGTACGGGTCCCACCACTTTTGCCACGACGGGATAGCCGCATTGCTCAGCAAAGTGCAACACTTCGTCCTTTTTGTTGCTCACAAACTCAGGCACGGTAGGGATGCCGGCACATTCCAGCAGTTGGTTGACCAGTTTCGGAGCGATGTATCCGTTTTCGTTGATGCCGTCGATGATTTCGCGGATGCGCGGCACGTCCACGCCCAGTTTTTCGATTTCGCTCTGTGCCGGTTGCGGTGTGCGCATCACTTGGGTCAGGGCGGTGGCGAGCGTCACCTCGTCGCTGAAGTTGACGTGTCCGCGACTGAGGAACTCGGCTACCTCCGGACCGGCGGTGTTCACGCTCGGCAGGATGGGGAAGATGGGTTTCTTGCATTCCAGAATCTTCTGGTGCAGCACGTCGTATGCCTCGTAAAGTTTCACCAGTCCCGGTGTTCCGAAGATGACCATGATGGCGTCGATGTTCTCGAACTTGTTCTCGCAGTAGTCGATGGCGATGCCGAGGTGTTCGGGTGTGCCCGTTGCGAGGATGTCAATGGGGTTGGCGGTCGATGAGCCGGCAAAGAGTTGGCTCTTCAGCTCTTCAGCCAAGGGTCCGTTGATGGCAGGTACTTTCAGTCCGCCTTTCGACAGTGCGTCGGTCAGCATCACGCCCGGACCTCCTGCATGTGTCACGATGGCGCAGTTTCTGCCCGTCAGTCGTGGCAGGGTGAAGATACATCCGACGGTCGTCAGTTCCTCGCGTGAGAAACAGCGCACGATGCCCGCCTTGCGGAAGAGTGCTTCCACGGCGCTGTCGCTCGATGCGATGGCACCCGTATGCGATGAGGCTGCGCGGCTGCCGCTCTCCGATGAGCCGGCTTTGATGGCTGCGATGCGGCATCCTTTGCGGATGAGTGAGCTGGCGTGCAGCAGCAGTTTGTCGGGGTCGGAGATATTCTCGATGTAGAGCAGTTTCACGTGTGAGTCGCGCTCAGCGTCGAAGTTCTCGTCCATGTATTCAAGAACCGACTCGATACCGATTTGTTTGCCGTTGCCGATGCTCCACACGGAGTTGAACTGCAAGCCCTTCGTGACAGCCGATTCGAGGATGAACACGGCTGTGGCGCCTGAGCCTGACACGAAGTCGGCGCCTTTCGGATTGAGTTTCGGGATGGGTTTGGTGAAGACGGAGTGGTGCCATGAGTTCATCAGTCCGATGCAGTTCGGTCCGATGAGTGCCGCTCCGTATTGCTCGCAGGTGTCGAGAATCTGCTGTTCGAGCACGGCGCCCTCGTGGGTCTCCTCGCCGAAGCCTGCCGAGAGGATGATGAATGCCTTCACGCCCTTGTCTCTTGCCAGTGTCTCCACGGCTTCGGGACAGAATTTGGCTGCGATGACGAGGATGGCGAGGTCCGTCGGTGGAATCTCGTTTACACTGTGGAACACTTTGATGCCCTGCACCTCGTCTTCCTTCGGGTTGACGATGCGGAGCGTGCCGCTGTAGTTTCCGCTGATCAGGTTGCGTACGACAGCACCGCCGGGCTTCTGCGTATTGTTCGAGCCGCCTACGACCACGATGCTTTCCGGATGTAATAATTGTCTGTTAATCATAGCTATTTAAGGTTTTTCGTTTCGTTGATGCGATAGCGCATGAGATGTTCATGCGCAAAGATACGATTGCAAATTTACGAATAAATTCCGGATTTGCAGCCAAATGAGTGAAATATTTGTACTTTTTTTGCTATATCGCCTTGTCGGCAGGAACGGTCTTCGGAAAAGCGTTGCAGTGGGAACTGTCCTGTGATTCGGCACCGTTTGTTCGCCCTGCACTGCCGTTTGGTTAACGCTAAGTGCAACTTTCATTGACCAAACTCGTACGGTTTTCTAAACCAATCTCGTACGAAGTTCCATACCAAACTCGTACGAAGTTGCATACCAATCTCGTACGACTTTGGTGACCAATCTCGTACGAGTTTGGTCAACGAAAGTTGCACTTAGCGTTAACGAAGGGGCTGCTTACGGGTAACGAAAGGGCACGCGACGACTTACGGAAGGGCTTTCGGGCAGCTGCTTCCGGCTCTGGTTCCAATCGTCATGGCTGCTGATTCTGCGCTATTTGCCGAGAATCTGTGCGGCGTGTTCCTTCACCTTGATTTCCTTCGGTCGGATGATGCGCTCGATTTTTCCTTCTTCGTCGATGATGAAAGTGGTGCGGAGGGTGCCCATGTATTTGCGTCCGTACATGGACTTCTCGCCCCAGGCGCCGAACAGTTCGGTGAGCCGGTGGTCGGTGTCGGCGATGAGTGTGAACGGCAGTTCGTGCTTCTCGATGAAGTTCTGGTGTCTTTTCTCATCGTCCACGCTCACTCCGAGCACTTCGTAGCCCGCCTTCTTCAGCGCCTGATGGTTGTCGCGCAAGTTGCATGCCTGTTGCGTGCATCCCGGTGTCATGTCCTTCGGATAGAAGTAGAGCACGACTTTCTTTCCCTTGAAATCGCTCAGGCGGATTTCTTCACCTTTCTCGTTGCGTCCCAGCACTTCCGGGGCTTTGTCTCCAATGTTTAGCATAATCGTTGTGGTTTTAGTTGATTGACCTACAAAAATAGCGCTTTTTTGTGAAAAGTGGTGCGAGACGTGTCCTTTTTCTGAAAAATGGTTACCTTTGCAGTTGGTAACCATTGCTCTTGCGCTTCGCCTGTTCAGGCGTGTGAAGGGCTTTCTGCAGCGATGAATCACTACGACCGTCAGATATTTCAGTTGGCGTTGCCAGCCATTGTTTCGAACGTGACCGTTCCGTTGCTGGGGCTGGTCGATGTGGCAATAGTCGGTCACATCGGCGATGCCGTGTATATCTCTGCGATAGCCATCGGCTCGATGATTTTCAATGTTATCTACTGGGTGTTCGGCTTTCTGCGGATGGGCACGAGCGGACTGACGGCCCAGGCGCGTGGCAGGCGTGACTTGCGTGAAGCGGTGGGCGTGTTGTGCCGGTCGCTGTCGGTGGGGTTGCTCGTCGCGCTGTTGATATTATTGCTTCAACATCCCCTGCGTCTGCTTGCCTATTTCTTGATTCAGCCGCCCGCCGAAGCGCTGCCTTTGGTCGATACCTATTACCGTATCGCCGTGTGGGGTGCGCCCGCCATGCTTTCTCTCTATGGTCTTTCGGGTTGGTATATCGGCATGCAGAACACGCGCATCCCGATGTTTGTCTCCATCTTTCAGAATATGGTGAACATCGTGGCGAGCCTGTTGCTGGTGTTCGGTGCGGGGATGGATGTGGCAGGCGTGGCATTAGGAACCGTGATAGCGCAGTATGTGGGCTTGGCAGTCGGACTGCTGCTGTTGTCCGTGCATTACGGCAAGCTCCGGAAACATCTGGCGGTGCGTGGTCAGTTGCGTGGCAGGTCGATGTGGGAGTTCTTCCGTGTGAACCGCGACATTTTCGTGCGCACGCTCTGTCTGGTTGCTGTGAATCTGTTTTTCCTCTCTGCCGGTGCCTCTCAGGGGGCGTTGGTGTTGGCGGTCAATACGTTGCTGATGCAGCTGTTCATGCTCTTCTCATACGTGATGGACGGCTTTGGCTTTGCCGGAGAGGCGTTGGCTGGCAAGTATTGGGGAGCCAGTGATGCGCAGGCATACCGCACGACCGTCGCGCGGTTGTTCCGTTGGGGAGCGGTTGTCATGCTGTTGTTCACACTTTGTTATGCCCTTGGGGGCACGTCGTTCGTCGGTCTGCTGACGAGTGACGGGGAGGTGCTTGCGGCTTCCCGTCCGTATATGATTTGGGCGATGCTTATTCCCGTGGCAGGAATGGCAGCGTTTGTCTGGGACGGCGTTTATATCGGCGTGACCGAAACGCGCGGAATGTTGTTGGCGATGCTCCTTGCTGCCGTTCTTTTCTTCGGTCTGTATTTCCTTTTGAAAACAAAAATGGCGAACCACGCTTTGTGGCTCGCCTTCATCGTGTTCCTGTCGGTGCGCGGACTGATACAGACCTTGCGCCGTCCGCGTCTTTAAAATTTGTTGTAAGACACGTTTTCAGGTTTCCATTTGTCTTTCGGTGTGGGCGACTCAGCCGGATAGCCGATGATGATGATGTTCAGCGGCATGATGTGTTCGGGGATTCCGAGCAGTTCGCGCAGCGGTTCGTAGCGGTTTTTGTTAGGGAAGAGCGCTGTCCACACGGCACCCAGACCCAATCCGTGAGCGGCAAGGAGAATATTCTCCGTGGCAGCCGAAGTGTCCTGAATCCAATATTGCTGTGCGTCGCCGCTGAGTGCTTTCTCCAGGTTTCCACAAACGATGATGCCGAGCGGTGCCGTTTTCAGCATGCGCTTGTTAGGGTTGATTTCCGCAATCTTCTCCAGGATGGCTTTGTCGTTGACGACAATGAAGTGCCACGGCTGCTTGTTGACAGCTGTCGGTGCTGCCATTCCAGCCCGCAGCATGGTTTCCACCTTGTCCTGCTCCACGGCTTTGTCCTGATATTGGCGGACGGATGTACGCGTCATGATGTTGTTGATGACAGCCTTTTCGGCATTCTTGCAATGATGCTCCTGTGCTGAAAGCGAGCAGGGGAGTGCTGCCAGCATAATCAGTGCAGCACATTTGCGCAAAAGATGTGTTTGTTTCATGGTTCTTTAATTTGTTAGTAAATGACTGTTGCAAAGATACGATTAAGTGCATGAACTGCAAAATGAATGCTTTTTTATTTTTTCTTTTACATTATCTTTTTTTGTTGAATGCTTTTTTTTTCTTACTTTTGCAGAATAAGTTGAACTGCAAAGAATTGTGCTATGAAAAGAATCCTGTTTATATTGGCGATGCTGAGTGTGGTTGTGCTGTCACTGTCGGCAGATAACTACACGACCTTGTGGAAGCAAGTTGCAGATGCAGAAGAGAAAGATCTGCCCAAGACACAGTTGGAAGTGTTGGGGAAGATTATATCCAAGGCGCGTGCCGAGCGCGAGTATGGACAGTTGCTCAAGGCAGAACTGATGAATGTGCGCGTGCTGACTTCGGTCACGCCCGACTCGCTGGCGCCGGCGGTGGAGCGGTTGGTGCAGGCAGAGCTGCATGTTCGTGGGAAAGACCATGTGCTGGCAGCCGTCTATGCGTCGGTCTTAGGAAAAGTCTATGCGGAAAACGCGGGACTGTCAGACAGTAGCGCCGTGTTGTCGAAAGCATATTTTCGCCGTTCGATGGAGCATCCCGAACTGCTCGCAGCGCATAAGTCAGCGGAATATGTGCCGTTGGTGGAAGAGCGTACGGAAAGCAAATGGTTCGGAAACGACCTTTTGCATGTGATAGGCTTGGAGGCAGGCGACTACGAGACGTTGAGCAACTATTACCGGACGACCGATTTGCGCACGGCAGCCTGTCTGTCGGCGTTGGGCGTGGCAAGGAAAAACTGCAAGGCAAGCGAGAAAAAAGTTGCAAAGTCTGCTTATATACGGGCGCTCGACTCGCTGCTGAACGTCTATGGCGACATGCGCATCGCCGGCGAGGTGGCATTGGCACGCTACGATTTCATGTCTGCAGCACCGGACGTGAAGATAGAAGACAAGGTGAACTATATCAACTATGCGCTGATGAAATGGGGCGAATGGCCTCGTATGAATAGTCTGCGCAATAGGATGAAACAACTGACGCAGCCCCATTTTTCCGTGTCGTTGGGAGATATGGTGTCACTGCCCGATAGGGAGCGTGTGTTCAAAGTGACAAGTGTGCGCAACCTAGGTTCGCTGACGATGACGGTGACACGCGTGGATGTGGACGGAAGTGCAACCTACAATATGGGCAATGAAAAGATATATAACGAAATCAAGCGGAAAGCCGTAGGACCCAGCGTTATCCAGCAGACAAGGAAATACATCGGACAGCCCGATTATAAAATCAATACCGACTCTTTCACGGTGAAAGGTCTGCCCGTTGGAGTCTATCTCGTGGAGTTTACGTCGGACAATAAAGACATCAAGACACAGCGGGTACTCTATTACGTGAGCGACCTGTATGTCATGACGGAAGAGCATCCCGGCAACCGTATCCGCTATGCCGTGGTGAATGCAACGACCGGACAGCCGGTGGTGAATGCGAAATTGCGCCTCTACTTCTACGCGTCGTATAACGAAAAAGGGCGTCAGGAGACACTCACGACCGATGCGAAAGGTGAGTGCTTCTATACTTACGAGAAGACCAAGCCCTATCAAGTGTGGGCTTATACGGAGCAGGACAAGTCATGTCCGAACTCAGAATTGAGAAGTCATTATTCCTACTATACCGACAAGAGCGTCCATACCGACGGTTGGGTGTTTACCGACCGTGCAATCTATCGCCCTGGACAGACGGTGCATGCCGGCTTTATCCTGCATAAGCGCTATCCGGACAATACGATGCCGGTTGTCGCCGGTCAGAATGTGGTGCTGACATTGAGAGATGCCAACTACAAGGAAGTGGAAAAGAAGACGGTGACGACCGACGAGTTCGGAACAGCCTCTTGCGATTTCGTCTTGCCACAGTCGGGACTCACGGGTGCTTTCACGATACAGGCATACGGCTATGGCTCCGCCTCTTTCAATGTGGAAGAATACAAACGCCCGACGTTTATGGTGGAATTTCCAGAGGTGAACGAACGCTATGCGGTGGGCGACACGGTGGTGGTGACCGCTTTTGCCAAGACCTACAGCGGCGTTCCGGTACAAGGGGCGAAGGTGAAATATAAAGTTGACCGCCGCGAAGCCTTTTGGTGGTGGCGGTATGGTAATCACGACACAGACACGGAAATGCTTGTCGAGGGTGAAACGCTGACCGATAATGACGGTGCATTTAAGGTTGAGATTCCGATGATTCTCTCCGAAGAAGATATGGAGGAGATGGAAGATGAGGACGGAAAACCGACGTATATCAAACATCCCCGTTTCTATAGTTTCACAGTCTCAGCCGACGTGACCGACGTAGGCGGCGAGACGCACCAAGGCACAATGACGCTCCCGTTGGGAACAAAGCCTACCGCCTTCTCCTGCAACTTGCCTGAAAAGATAGAAAAGGACAGTCTGAAGACGCTGCATTTCAGCTATTGCAATGCTGCCGGAAAGGAAATTCCCGGCGACGTGCACTATTACATCGACCGGAGTTCGCACGTCTATCGTGCGAAAGCAAACGAACAGGTGAATATCTCAGGCATCATCAGGTCGCTGTCGTCCGGTCAGCACACGCTGAAAGCCATCTGCGGCACTGACACGATAGAGGAGAAGTTCGTGCTGTTCAGCATGGCTGACAAGCGCCCGTGCATCGAGACACACGAGTGGTTCTATGCTCCTGAAACGGAATTCCGCCGCGATGGAAAGCCCGTTTACGTGCAAGTGGGGTCGTCGGATAAAGACGTACATGTGTTCTATTCCGTGATAGCCGGCGACAAGGTGCTTGAGAGTGGCTCATTCAATCTGAGCAATGCCATTCATACACAGCAGTTGACCTACAAGGAAGAATATGGTGACGGCGTGTTGCTGAATTACGCATGGGTGAAGGAAGGAAAGATGTACACGCATGATGTAACGATAAGAAAACCCTTGCCCGACAAGCGTCTGACGTTGAAGTGGAACACATTCCGCGACCGCTTGACACCGGGGCAGCAGGAAGAATGGAACCTCAGCATCACCAAGCCGGATGGAAAACCGGCAGATGCCCAACTGATGGCTGTTCTTTACGACAAGTCGCTGGACGACATCAGGAGTCATGGCTGGGGTTTCTATCCGTCAATGCGCCAATTTACTGCCGGAACTTTCTGGCAGGGAATATCGTTCTCCTACCTGTCAGTTCAGGGAACGGCTAACTATCGCAGTTTGAATGTCAATGGATTGTATTTCAGTTCGTTTGACAGCTCGTTGTTTGAGTTTGCCTCTCCTCGAGTCATTGCTTACGGATTAGGCAGTCGTGCAGGAGGTGTGCACCGGTTGGAAAAGCGTGCGGTAATGGAAGACGGTGCTTACGTGGAAATGGAGACAATGTCGGCAAAAGCGTCTGATGTTCAGTTTAATGTACCTGTGATTAAGAAAGATTCTGAAGTCAAGCCCGAGGCAGAACTGAAGTCCGATTCAGGCGTGGACACGGACAATCAAGTCCAAGTGCGCGAAAATCTCAATGAGACGGCATTCTTCTTTCCGGCGCTGCGGACAGATGAACAAGGGAACGTTGTCTTGCGTTTCACCTTGCCAGAGAGTGTGACGACCTGGAAGTTCATGGGACTTGCCCACGACAAGGACGTCAATTACGGACTATTGAAAGCGGAAGCCATCGCCAAGAAGGACGTGATGATTCAGCCGAATATGCCACGCTTCCTGCGTAGCGGTGACAAGGCAACGATTGCCGCCAAATTGTTCAATACATCAGAGAAAGCACTCAGCGGAACAGCCAAACTGGAACTCATCAATCCTGAAAATGAAGAGATTTGCTATACGCAAAGTCTGCCGTTTAATGTAGAGGCAGGCGAGACGGCAGGTATCTTGTTCGATATTCCGCCATCGGATGCTGCACCTATATATATATGTAAGGTGACGGCGACGGGAAAGACGTTCAGTGACGGCGAACAGCATTATCTGCCAGTGTTGCCGGACAAAGAGCTGGTGACGAATACTTATCCATTCACCCAGCATGAGCCGGGTACCAAGACGATAGACCTGACCAAGTTGTTTGCCGTCAAAGACAAATCGAACAAGCTGACGGTGGAATATACGAATAATCCGGCATGGCTGATGATACAGGCACTTCCCACCTATTCGGCTGTTTCAGATGAAAATGCAATCAGTCAGACCGTTTCATATTACGTGAACAGCATCGGTGCGCATATCATGCAGGCGGCACCGCACATCAAGACCGTGGTGGAACACTGGCGCAACGAGACGGGTGAGGAGCGTTCGCTAATGAGCGCATTGGAGAAGAATCAGGAACTGAAGTCGCTGGTGCTGAACGAGACGCCGTGGGTGCTGGATGCCGACAAGGAGTCTTCTCAAAAGCGCAGCCTGATGAAGTTCTTCGATGAGACAACCATCAAGATGCGACTAAACTCTGCACTCGAAAAGATGAATGCCCTGCAGAACGGTGACGGCTCATGGAGCTGGTGGAAAGGAATGAAGGGCAGCATCTACATGACAACGGCAGTGAGCGAGATGTTGGTGCGCCTGAATAAGATGGTCGGTAAGCAACAAGACACACAAAAAATGCTCACCAACGCATTCCGATATATGGACAGCTGGCTTGTGGACGAGTACAAAGAGATGAAGAAAGACGAGAAGAAATATGGCATCAAGCATGTCCGTCCGAGTGAGACCGCCGTCCGCATCCTTTATATGTATGCCCTCGACGGTCGTCCGCACAGCAGCAAGACGACAACAGCCATCCAATATATGGTGTCGCTTCTGGCAAGCCGTACGACCGAGATGACCATCTACGGAAAGGCAACGGCAGCCTTGATTCTCGCAAAGAACGGGCAACAGAAGAAAGCTGCCGAATATATGAAGAGCATCAAGGAATACACGGTGGCGACAGAAGAACTCGGACGCTATTTCGATACGCCAAAGGCGCATTACAGTTGGTATGACTATCGCATTCCGACGCAAGTGGCAGCCATCGAAGCGCTGAAAGAGTTGCAGGCATCAGATGTTCAGACCGTGGAAGAAATGCAGCGCTGGTTGCTGCAAGAGAAACGGACACAAAGTTGGTCAACACCCATCAACAGCGTGAATGCCGTATATGCTTTCTTGGACGGGAACATGGATAGGCTGGACGAGCAAGCTCCGGCAGTATTGAAGTTGAACGGCGAACCGTTGGAATTGCCTCAGGCAACCGCCGGTCTTGGCTATGTGAAAACCGCTGTGACGGGCAATGATATGCAGACATTCACCGTGGAGAAGACCAGTACGGGAACCTCTTGGGGTGCGGTGTATGCACAGTTCATGCAGAAAGCGACCGATGTGGCAGCTGCTTCTTCCGGGCTGACTGTGACGCGGGAACTGCTGCATGAGAACCGTCCGCTGAAAGTGGGCGACCGAGTCACGGTGCGTATCACGATTAAGGCTGAGCGCGACTATGACTTTGTGCAGGTGACCGACAAACGGGCAGCTTGTCTGGAACCGCTCAGACAGCTTTCTGGTTATCATTGGGGATATTACATCGCTCCGAAAGATTATGCAACGAACTACTATTTCGACCGAATGGCAAAGGGAACGCATGTCGTAGAAACGGAATACTATGTGGACCGAGTGGGAACGTATGAGACGGGAACCTGTGTCGTACAGTGCGCCTATGCTCCGGAATATTCGGCGCGTGCGAAAGCCCAGACACTTGAAATCAAATAACGAAAATCAAATAATTAAAATAGAAACGAAAGAGATGAACAAGAAATTTCTGATATGCTCGTTGGCGCTTGTGGCAACATTGCCGGTTGCCGCACAAAAACTGACGGCAAAGAGTGAGGTGATTGATTGCGGACAGGTGCTTTTCCGTCACCCTGTGACAGCACAGTTTGAATTGAAAAACAGCTCTCACCACGCATTGACGGTCAATGACGTGCGTACCAGTTGCGGATGCGTTGCAACTGATATAGGCTTGAAAACGATTCAGGGAAATGGTGATTTCAAACTCTCAGCCACCTATGATGCCAAGCAAATGGGGCATTTCGAGAAACAGATAGCAGTTTATAGCGATGCTGCCGAAAGTCCGTTGATGCTGACCTTGAAAGGAGTTGTCGTCAGCGAAGTGCGTGATTATGCAGGTGGATATGCATACACCTTGGGCATGTTGAAAGCGGATAGGAACACGATTGAGTTTGATGACGTGAACATCGGCGACCGTCCCTTTGTGGATATCCATATCCAGAATGCTTCCAGTTCGCCGGCAACACCCGTGATGATGCATCTGCCCAATTATTTGAAAGCGGAGTTCTCGCCATCGACGATAGCACCGGGACATGCAGGTGTGGCACGTGTCACGCTCCTGTCCAACATCTTGCACAGCTACGGACTGACGCAGACGAGCATCTATCTGGGAGCTTTCCCCGGTGATAAGGCGAGAGATAATAAGGAAATCACCGTCTCGACTGTCCTTCTGCCCAGTTTCCAGAACCTCTCCGAGAGCGAACTGGTCAATGCACCGCAAATCAGATTGTCGGCACGGGAACTCGATTTCAGGTCGTTCGAGGGAAAAAAGAAAAAGAGTGGTGTCATCAATATCGAGAACGTAGGACGCTCGACGCTTGAAATATCCAGCATGCAGATGTTTACCTCAGGGCTGAAAGTGGCATTGGGAAAGACAAAACTGGCTCCAGGCGAGCAGACGAAACTTAAAATCACCGCCGAACGGAAGGAACTGCGGAATGTCCGCTCACAGCCGCGTGTGCTGATGATAACCAACGACCCGGCAAATGCAAAAGTAGTTATCAATATCAATCTCGAATAACGTCAGCAAGAACGTAAAAGAAAAAACAATATGGAACATCCAGAAAACAACGAAGAGTATAAAGGATTGACAGTCAATTCCGGTGTAGAACAACCTGCAATCATCAACCCATATCTTAACCGAAACCGCTTTCGGAAGCGTGAGTTGTCGGCAGCAGAGATGGTCGAGGGAATCGTCAAAGGCGACGTGACCATCCTTTCACAAGCGGTCACCTTGGTGGAGAGTGTCAATCCCAACCATCAGTCAAAGGCACAGGAAGTCATCGAGAAATGTCTCCCATATAGCGGGAAGTCTGTGCGTATAGGTATCAGCGGCGTTCCCGGTGCAGGAAAGAGCACCTCCATCGACCAGTTCGGCTGTCACGTGCTTGACGAGCATGGCGGAAAACTGGCAGTATTAGCCATCGACCCAAGTTCGGAGCGCACCAAAGGAAGTATCCTGGGCGATAAGACGCGTATGGAAAAACTGTCTCTGCGGAAAGAAGCATTCATCCGTCCCAGTCCTACGGCAGGTTCGTTGGGAGGAGTTGCCCGCAAGACAAGAGAGTCCATCATACTCTGTGAGGCAGCCGGCTACGACAAGATTTTTGTGGAGACTGTGGGAGTAGGGCAGAGCGAAACAGCCTGTCACTCGATGGTCGATTTCTTCTTGCTCATCCAGCTGGCAGGGACAGGCGACGAACTGCAAGGCATTAAGCGAGGAATCATGGAAATCAGCGATGGAATCGTTATCAACAAATGCGACGGAAACAACGTGGAGAAATGCCAACTGGCAGCCACCAATTTCCGGAATGCACTCCATTTCTTCCCGATGCCCGACAGCGGATGGCTCCCGAAAGTGCTTTGCTACAGCGGTTTCTACGGGACAGGCGTCAAAGAAATCTGGGACATGATTTACGAGTACATCGCTTTCGTGAAGCACAATGGTTATTTCGACCACCGGCGGAACGAGCAAAGCAAATATTGGATGTATGAAAGCATCAACGAAAGTCTGCGACTGAATTTCTATCATAACCCGCAGATAGAGCACCGTTTGGAGGAGGCTGAACGTACCGTTCTCAATGGACAAAAGACCTCTTTTGCAGCCGCTTCCGACCTGCTTGAAATGTATTTCGACTATTTGAAACGAAAAGAATGAGGGGAAAGGGACTTCGGATAGAGATTGACGAGGAGAGCGGCTTCTGTTTCGGCGTGACCACCGCCATACGAAAGGCAGAGGAAGAACTGGCAAAGGGTAAACAGCTCTATTGCCTTGGCGACATCGTGCACAACGGAATGGAGTGTGAGCGGTTGCGCACGTTAGGACTCGTGACAATCAATCATGAAGAACTCGGCAGTCTGCATAAGGTGAAAGTGCTGCTCCGCGCACATGGAGAGCCCCCTGAAACCTACGAGACCGCCACTCGTAACCAAATAGAGATTATCGACGCGACGTGCCCCGTCGTCCTGCAACTCCAAAAGCGAATCAAAAAGCAGTTTAGCGAAAATCCCGATGCACAAATCGTCATCTTTGGGAAAAACGGACATGCCGAAGTGCTCGGATTGGTAGGGCAGACGGCAGGGCAAGCCATCGTCGTCGAGAGCCTCGAAGACGTGAAGCAACTTGATTTCTCGCGCGATATATTCCTCTACTCACAGACGACGAAATCTCTGGATGAGTTCCACCACATTGTTAAATATATAGAGGAGCATATTGATGAGGGATGTACTTTCAAGCGCTTCGACACCATCTGTCGTCAGGTAGCCAACCGCATGCCCAACATTGCAGGCTTTGCAGCGCGTCACGACATCATCCTTTTTGTCTGCGGACATAAAAGTTCTAACGGGAAAGTGCTCTTCAAGGAATGTAAGAACGTGAATCCAAAATCCTATCTGATAGAATCATCCCAAGAGATTGATATGTCATGGTTTGAAGACATACAGAGTGTAGGCATCTGCGGAGCAACATCAACACCGAAGTGGTTGATGGAAGAGTGTAGGGATGCGATACTCACACATTTTGAAGGTTAAACATAAAGATATAAAAACATGAAAAAGCATCTGTTAAAAGCAATGTTGCTCGTCGGTTGTCTTCTCTGCAACCTCCAACTCAGTGCCTCGCCCGTGCATCCGGGAGTGTGGAAAGTCATCACGCTGACCGATGGAACGAAAGTCAATGCACAACTCATCGGCGACGAGTGGCTGAGCTTCTATCGCGATTCTCTCGGCAATGTTTATACCCTCGAAGTGAACACTCCCAATGAGAAACTGTATGCCCTTCGGACAGTCGAACACCTGCAAGGCTTGGTCAAAAAAGCAAACGCCAGCCGCGAACCTGCCAAAGCGATGAAGTCTCCTAAAACAATGAGAAAAGCGATGAACCATTCCTTCTACGACGGATTCAGAGGGAAAAAGAGAGGACTCATCATCTTAGCCAATTTCAAAGACAAGAAATACTGCACGACAAATCCCAAAGCCTTCTTCAGCAGAGTGGCAAACGAACTCAACTTCACGCAGGGAAACTATAAGAAAAGCGTGCGCGATTATTTCCTCAGGCAGAGTTACGGCAGATTCGACATCGAGTTTGATGTCATAGGACCGGTCGAATTGCCCGACTCCATGGCAAAATATGGAGCCCCTGAAGGGTCCAGGCACGATGTCAGGGCGGCGTACATGGTCAGAGATGCCGTTTATCAAGTCGAAGATTCGGTGGATTTCTCCGACTACGATTGGGACGGTGACGACGAAGTGGACAACATCTTCGTCCTCTATGCCGGATACAACCAAGCCGAAGGTGGAAGCGAGGACACCGTTTGGCCGCATAAATGGACACTCTCCGCGGGAACCGGATCAGCACTAAGAGCTAACGGCGTGCGAATCAACACCTATGCCTGCAGCAGCGAGTTGCGCGGAAGCAGCGGCTCGACCACCTGCGGCATCGGCACCATCTGCCACGAGTTCTCACACTGCATGGGATTCCCCGACCTCTACGATACCAG
>Ga0256405_10003060_pt1 | contig 35766 bp, 53 predicted proteins | sample RumenRJG_02DNA_FD_189096 | JGI IMG/M metagenome (GOLD analysis project Ga0256405, IMG submission 189096) | Bovine rumen microbial communities from Lethbridge, Alberta, Canada - RJG_02 | ecosystem: Host-associated > Mammals > Digestive system > Stomach > Rumen | place: Canada: Alberta...
CGTCGGCACCAAGATGCAGGACATGGGCGACAAGATCAAGGGCGTCGGTCAGGGCATGACGAACCTGGGGCAGACCTTCGCGCCTGTATCAGCTGCAGCGGCAGCGGGACTCACGGCATCCGGGAAGGCTTTCATGGACTTTGAAGCCGGTATGTCAAAAGTCGCAGCAATATCCGGTGCGACCGGAGACGATCTCGCGGCCCTGACAGAGAAGGCCAAGGAGATGGGCGCGACCACGAGGTTTTCCGCGCTCGACTCAAGCTCGGCATTTTCGTACATGGCAATGGCAGGCTGGAAGACCCAGCAGATGCTGGACGGCATTGCCCCGATCATGAATCTGGCAGCGGCATCCGGAGAAGATCTGGCGCTGACCTCTGACATCGTGACCGATGCACTGACGGCATTCGGACTCAAGGCACAGGATGCGGGAATGTTCACGGACGTGCTGGCAGCGGCATCCTCGAACTCAAATACAAACGTGAGCATGATGGGCGAGTCCTTCAAGTATGCCGCGCAGGAAGCTGGATCTATGGGATACAGCATTCAGGACACGGCGCTGGCCCTCGGACTCATGGCCAATAACGGCATCAAGGCCGACATGGCCGGTACTGCCCTCAGAAATATCATCCAAAGAATGGCGAAGCCCACCAAAGAGTCACAGATGGCCATGGACAGGCTCGGAATATCTCTTGCCGATGATGAGGGTCATATGTACTCACTCAGGCAGATCATGGACAAGCTGAGGGGCTCCTTCGGACACATCAATATGCCGATATCGGAGTTCGATGCACAGATGGAGTCTCTGATAGAGCAGCTGGAGAACGGTGAGCTGACAGAGAAGAAGTTCGGAGATGCCACAGACGAGCTCATCCAGCAGGCATATGGCGCGGAAGCCGCCGAGAAGGCAAGAGCGGCCGCTATGCTCGCAGGAGCAAGGGCGATGCCTGCCCTTCTTGCCGTGGTTAATTCTACAGCCGAGGACTACGACAAGCTCGCCACAGCAATCGACGGAGCGAGTGAGCCGATGGCCAAGCTGGCAGACGGCTCCATAGTCCCTCTGTCGGAGGCTATGGCATCCGGGCAGGAAGTGATGGAGACATATAACGGTACAGCCGAAGAGATGGCCCGGATAATGCAGGACAATGCAGCCGGCGCGTGGGTCGAGGCAAAGTCGGCCATGGAAGGCGCAGCCATCACTGCAGGCGAAGTCCTCGCCCCCTACATCAAAGAAGCGGCCGAAAAAGTCAAGGAATTGGCGAACTGGTTCCAGAGCCTCAATCCGGAGACACAAGAGACCATAGTGAAGACCACGGCACTCGTGGCGGCCATATCTCCTCTGCTGATAATAGGCGGAAAAGTCACGACAGGAATCGGATCACTTGTCGCAGGAGGCGGAAAGCTCCTCTCCTTCATTGGACAGCTGACGCCCGCCCTCGGAACGGCTTCCGGAGCACTGTCCGCGACAGGATCATCAGCTGCAGCAGCCGGCGCAGGAATCGCCGGGATAGCTGCCCCTGTGGCTGTAGCGGTCGGAGCACTCGCCCTTCTTGCCGGTGCATTCGTGACGGCATATAAGAACGACGAGGAGTTCGCATCAGAAGTAGATAAGTCGTGGGCCGAGATCAAGAAGAGCATCACGGACGTGATAAACACAGTCAAGCCCCTATGGGATGAGTTCAGCGCTACGCTGGCGCCTGTATTCGTGGCCGGACTGCACATGATAAACAGCGAGATCCAAAACTTCAAGGACTATCTGCAGGGATTTATCAACTTCGTCGCGGGTATCTTCTCAGGAGACTGGAAGCGTGCCCTCTCCGGAGCCGAGCAGATGACTGCCGGAACCGTGAACCACATTATATCCCGGTTCGAGTTCATGAGGGACTCCATCGCGGGCATATTTAAGAATGCGAACATCGAGTTCCCGAAGATAAAGCTCCCGCATATACGGGTATCAGGGGAATGGAGCCTCAATCCCCCGAGTGCTCCCAACTTCTCCATAGACTGGTATTCAAAAGCCATGGCGAACGGCATCAGACTGACCTCTCCGACCATCTTCGGAGCAATGGGGAACAAGCTCCTCGGCGGAGGCGAAGCAGGACCGGAGTGGATCGTGGGCGAGAACTCGCTCATGGGTATGATCCACTCAGCTGTCCGGGGCGGACATGGAGACGTGAGCATCGGCGACACGAACATCATCATCAATGCTGACGGACAGGATGCGGAAGAGATAGCGAACCGCGTCGACGAGATCATTACCATGAGACTACAGCAGGCGGAGGCAGCATGGGCGTAATACCTTATGAATATCTGATGTTCTCCGGGAGATCCTCGGAGGACTTCAAAGCACATATATCAGGATCGGGCACATTCATATCACCGACCAGAGACGTGGAGAGCATCTCCGTACCGGGAAGGAACGGAGATCTTCACGTCGATAATGGCCGCTTCACGAATGTGAGCATCATCTATCCTGCATTCATCACAGAGGACTTCGAGAAGAACTACAGCGCATTCAAGGCATTCCTGTGCGCGCAGAGAGGATACAAGATCCTGGCAGACTCATATCATCCGGATCACTACAGGCGTGCCATGTTCAACGGCGGCATATCTCCGGAGATGTCCACGCTCAACAGAGCAGGCAGCTTCGAGCTGTCATTCGACTGCGATCCCCGCCTCTTCCTGAAGAGCGGAGACAAGGTCATAACGATAAACGCATCCGGACAGATTTACAACCGCACACAGTTCACATCAAAGCCCATCATCAGAGCATATGGCACCGGCACGCTGACGGTCGGCGATACAAGCATCGAAATCATATCAGCTGATGAATACACAGACATAGACTGCGAACTTCAGGAAGCCTATAAAGGTGCGACGAATTGCAATTCGAACATAGTGCTCGAAAATGGAGTATTCCCGGAATTGACACCGGGACTCAATGAGATCACATACAGCGGGATCCTCGACATCATCCCGAAGTGGTGGACAGTATGACCCCGATTTTATTCGCAGAAGCTACAACTACATTCACGACGAACGGCATCGGCCGGCTGACAGATGCAATCTCCTGCTATGTCACTGAACAGAGGAACGGACAGTATGAGCTGGCGATGGTGTTTCCCGTAACCGGACAGCACTATGCTGACATCAGAAACCGTGCCATCATCGGCGTGATCCCTTATGTGGATGCCACACTCCAGCCCTTCAGGATCTACAAGATCACGAAGCCGCTGAACGGAAAAGTGGCAGTCTATGCCAGACATATCTCGTATGACCTAAACAAGAACACAGCCATGCCCTTCTCTGTAGAAGCCTCTTCTACTGCGTGCAATGATACCCTTCAGGGGCTCAAGTCTCACGCAGTCGAGGAATGTCCTTTTACATTCGAGACAGATGTCACCACTCTGTCCGGATACAATCAGACCACTCCTTCAACTATCAGACAGAGGCTCGGCGGCATAGAAGGCTCCGTGCTGGATCAGTTCGGCGGGGAATATGAGTGGGACGGCTACAAGGTGAAGCTCCACAAAAACCGTGGACACGATAACGGCGTAGAGCTTCGCTACGGGAAGAACATCATCGACCTGACACAGGAAGAGATCATATCAGAGACCGTGACCGGAGTCGTGCCATTCTGGTCGAATATGGACGGCACGGAAGTGGTCACACTCCCGGAAAAAGCCGTTTATTCGCAGTATGCCCCGAGCTATTCGGAAAAGCTCACCATTCCGCTGGATATGTCCGGAGACTATGAAGAAGCCCCTGACGAGGCCACACTGAGAGCGGCAGCGCAGGCATATGTCACGAAGCATGACCTCGGAGTTCCTACGGTATCAATCAAGGTCTCCTTCGTGAATCTGGCCGATACCATCGAATACGCAGAGCTCGCTCATCTTCAGACGGTGCATCTCTGCGACACCATCACGGTGCGCTTCGAGCCTCTGAATATAGAGACCAAGGCGAAGATCGTGGCATATACGTGGAATGTCCTGTCGGAAAGATACGACGACATCACAGTCGGCTCGATCAGAGCCTCACTGGCCACCAGCATCAACGACCAGAACGTCCGGACAGCCGCAGCGATAGACAAGACAAAGACACAGGCAGGGAATGCCATAAATAAGGCCACGGCGTGGCTCTCCTCCGGAGATGGCTACATAGTCGCGATCAAAGGACAGGATGGCGAGTGGAAGGAGCTGCTCGCTATGGACACGAACGACATCGAGACGGCGCAGAAGGTCATGAGGCTGAACGAGAACGGCCTCGGCGGGTCATCTCACGGTATAGACGGACCCTACAATGCTGCGATCCTGGTCGATGGCACGATAGTGGCGGATGCGGTCAAGACCGGAATCCTCACAGATCTGAACGATAAATTCTATCTGAACATGGAAACCGGCGAGCTGGTCATGAAAGACGGAACGTTCACCGGACTCATCACAGGTTCTACAGCTCGGTTCGGGCAGGGCAACTTGCGGACGGAGCTCACCTACGGACCGTCCGAAGGTTTCGGCGGACAAAACGCCCTTCTGATATCGGGCAATGACAGGATCGCCATAGAGAGCACCGCGTATCAAGTCAGGGTCGTGGGAGCGAGTACCCACATGGGGACGCACTCGGGAAACACCTATATAAACACCAACGAGAATTATATCGGCGTCATGGCCAAAAAGATGTCAACCATTGCCGGAGGAAATACGCAGATGGTCATCAGTGATACGGGAGTCGTATACATCAGCAACGGACGGCTCAGAGATTACGTGGGATTGATAGGGACGGACGAGACGAAGCTGATGACCTACGAGGCAAACAATCACAAATATCTTGCCGTTTACGTGAACGGCTCATCATACGGAAGCGTGCAGCTATCATAAGGAGGGAAGAATGAACACTCAGGAATTCGATCTTAATATCATACCGGACAGTGCGCCGGTGCTCGTCCATGTGGATCAGTACGACCACGGAGTCGGAAGACTCGTGGCATCGCTCTATGATGACGAGACACCCTATACACCCGAAGGCGCGAGCGTATACGTGCAGGGGACAAAGCCGGACGGGAAGTTCTTCGTGAGATCAACAGAAGTCTCCATATCCGGAAACGTAGTGACGGCGGATCTGGCCGAAGTCATGACACAGGTGGCCGGTCGCACCAGGATGCAGTTCGTGGTCACAGAGCCGTCCGGAAGGACAGGAACCTTCGTCTTCTGGCTGGATGTGCAGCTGTCGGCTCTCCCTCCGGACAGTGAGATGTCCGAGTCAGACATATCCATGGTAGAGGAAGCCATCGAGCAGATGCAGGATCTTGCGTCCGATGCAGCTGAGAGCGCGCAGGAGGCAGCGGGCTTCGCTCAGAACTCATCTGACAGTGCGGAGGATTCAGAGGCATGGGCTGTCGGAACCAGGAACGGCGAAGCAGTCACACCCGGAGATCCGACGTATCACAACAACTCAAAGTGGTACGCAGAGCACGGCGGCGGAGCCGGTGGCGGACATACTATCGTCAATTCAGACGGGCAGGATATGCCTCAGAGGAACGCACTGCAGTTCAAAGGCATGAACGTGACAGACGATGCACTCAATGACATGACCATCGTCGAGGGTGGCAGCGGCGGATCAGTCATCAAAGTCCACACATCAGAAGCATCTCTTCACGGTGAGGATGTGACGTTGAGCGACGGCACTGACACGCTGACCGCAACATTCGACAGCAACGGAGACGCAACATTCGGCAATGTCATGATGACAGGAACCCTCACGCTCTCATCAACAGACGGAACCGACACAGCCACAGGCACGCTCGCTGTCCCCTACTATGGACAGTACAACGTCGATATATCGTTCTGGAGCGCGACTATACAGATCAGCACAAGCACGTCGATATTCAACGGACTCACCGTATCAGCAAAGAAGGACGGCGTAGTATATGGCACCGGAACCTTCACGAACGGATCCGCGACGATCAACGTCCCTGAAGCAGGAACCTACACACTCGAATGCACCTATGACTGGAAGACATACCAGAGCGATCCTGTCGTAGTATCTGCAGAGACGACCTACAGCGTGACGTTCAACGGATTCGCCGAAACTGTCAACGTGATAGGTGAAGCTGCATTCGCGAACATGAACATCACGATCAGCTGCTCCGGTATGCCTACACAGACCAAACAGCTCGATGCGAATGCAGAGCTGACATACCTCGCGCTGCAGCCCGGCACGTACACATTCACGATCGAATATCAGGGCACCCCGTACTCAGTGCAGCAGGCCGTCACCACGGGCGGCCCGTTCACGGTCAACCTCTCGAGATGGACGGCGACGCTCCAGTTCTCGACTTCATCCGCAGCTATGGACGGACAGACGATCTACGCCTCACTCGGCGGCACTGTAGTCGGATCTGCGACATTCTCGAATGGATCGGCATCTCTCGACGTACACTCGGCCGGAACGTATGAGGTCAGCTGCACCGTCAGCGGATTCGCCTACACGGAGGAAGTCGTAGTCTCTCAGGAGACCACGTACAACGTAACCCTGAACACATTCGACGCCACAGTGAACATCTCGACATCGTCGAGCGAGCTCTACGGCGCCACCATCTCCATTAAAAGGAACGGATCGGCATACGGTACCACGTCTTTCAACAACGAAGGAACGGCATCATATATCATCCATGAGACAGGAACATATACCTTCTCATGCGAGTATCAGGGCCAGACATACTCTGATGAGGTCACAGTGACATCACAGACGACCTACACGGCAGCGATCAACACGTTCAACGTGACGATAACAGCGGGGGCGTCAGTATTGGAGGGCGAGACTCTGACTGCCACCGACGGAACCAACACAGAGACAGCCACGATCACCAATGGAGAGGCGAAGTTCCGGCTTGCCGCAGGCGATTGGGAGGTGGCAGGCATACCGATGACGATAGCAGCCGGACAGACCTACACAGAGCAGATCGTAGTCTTTGCATATCATTACAGCGAGACAGACAGCGATCCGGCAAGTGGCGATTATCCGACGGGATACGATAATACAGGCTGGACACCTCTTGCGATGGATCTCGCATCCTCTGGAGCGCCCACATACAACAGCTGGGATCCCGAGGGAACCAACAAGGACATCTTGAAATGGTTCTACCCTAAGAGCTGCATGGTGAAGTACGACGGAACGGTAGACTACTACCTCGACGAAGACGACGAGACAAAGAAGGCGGACGGCACCGCGTCGGATGTAGCGAGCTCGGCTTACAGCGGGAATGCTATGATCGAATGGGGACAGGACGGCAAGAGAATATACTGGAAGATCGTTCCTGACAGCGGAAATGATGGCTGGACATTCAAGATTGCCAACGCGGAAGTGCTCGGTTTGAAGCCGTGGAACCACTACGACGTCAACGGCAAGCCCAACAGGCATTGGTATGAGGCGAAATATTTCGGATCGTCAGACGGCACGAGGCTCCGCTCAATCTCCGGAGGATCTAATTACGTGAACAACGCCGGAACGACAGAGATCTCTCTGGCTGAGGCAAACAACCAGACAGCCAACAAGCTCTGGACTACCGGAACCTTCGTCGATTATATGTTCTTTGCACTTGCAAGCACGCTGATCACAAAGAACCTCAACTGTCAGGCGGCTCTTGGAGCAGGACGGAGCGCGTCGGGAAACACCTCGGCAATCGGACAGGGCACCATGAACGGCAAGGGCAGATTTTATGGGAAGAGCAACGGCACGGAAGGCGTCAAAGTCTTCGGGGTAGAGAATCCCTATGGAAATATATGGAGGCGCATACGGGGCCTGATAAACATCAACGGCTCGTACCGAATAAAGATGACCTACGACCAGACGGATGGCTCAACGGTCGATGGATACAATACGGATGGTTCGGGATATATCAATGCCGGAAGCATAGGGACTACAGCGACGTGGGTATATCCGAAGCACGATATAGTCCGCGACAACTGTCTGCTGGCACAGACCAACGGAGGAAGTGAAACCACATACTATTGTGATGGCACATACCTGGCGGCAAGCGGTACGTTCTACGCCGTTGTGGGCGGCAGTTGGAACCACGCGGGCCTTGCTGGGCTCTTCGTTGTCAGTCTCGACGGCGCGGTCTCCCATACCCACACCAGCTATGGCGCGGCCCTGTCTTTGAAACCGCTTGCAGCGTAGCGAGCGGAGTGAGCGAAGCGTGAAAAGGGTGAATGCCCGAAAGGGCAGAGGGGAAACGGCAACGGTTCCCCTCAAAGGGATACAGAGAGCGCCACTCGCGCCATTGTGGGCGGCAATTGGAACAACACGGGCCATGATGGGCTCTTCAATGTCAATCTCAACAACACGGTCTCCAATACCAACACCAACAATGGCGCGGCCCTATCTCGTCCAATATTGGAGAACAACTAAATGCTCTCTGTGTTCCTCGTCTCTTGACGAAAATTAACTCGATGCAAGCGCCTGTTAGTAGCACGGAACCAGCGAAAGCGGGCGAGAGGATAAGACATGAACACACACAGACACCTATTCGAGGAGATTGTTAAAGATAAGAACCTCGAACTTGCGATCAAGGAAGCCTGCAAGAGCAGGAAGAAAAGCCATAAGAAGAAAACACGCCTCGAACGCTTGAAGACAGATCCGGATAGGATAAAGAAGGTCAAAGACTGGGTTCTGAACTATAAACCCATGAGAAGACGGCCACATGAGATATACGACGGCATCGCCAGAAAGAAAAGGCAGATATACGTTCCCTCTGTCAGAGAGACAGTCGTGCAGCACGCCGCGGTTCAGGTGCTCAACAGGCATCTGATGAGTGGAGTATACGAGCACACCTACGCAGCCATCAAAGGACGCGGGCAGCATAAAGCGAAGCAGTACGTTGAGAAATACATCAGAAAGCACCCGAAGGATGTCAAGTATTACTTAAAAATGGACATAAAGCAGTATTTCCCATCAGTGCCACAGGATAGACTTATAGCAAAGCTCGAGCGAGAAGTAAAAGACACTCGGACGGTTGATCTCGTCCGGATGATACTCTATGCGAGCGAAGACGGCATACCGCTCGGATATTACATCTCGCAATGGTTTGCGAACTACTATCTCCGCGACATGGATCACAAGATCAAGGACATGGTCGGGAGCAATCTATACATCAGATGGATGGACGACATGGTAATCTTCGCGGGAAATAAGCGCGAGTTACACCGATACAAAGATGAGATCGCGAAAATGCTCGCAGACCTCGGCCTGCAATTGAAAGAAAATTGGAGGATAGAGAGATTCGACCACAGGAAGGGCGGATGCTTTCTTGACTTCATGGGATTTAGATTCTACAGAAACCGCACTACGCTCCGGCGGACAATCTACTATAGGATGACCAGAAAAGCCCGAAGGATAGCAAAGAAAGAAAGGCCGACCATCTTCGAGATGAGACAGTTCCTCTCATATCTCGGATGGATAAAACACTCAGACACGTATGGCGCGTATCTCAAATACATAAAGCCGTATGTAAGCATACAGTACATCAAGCGACGAATATCAAGGTATGATAGAAATACTCGAAAAACAATCGATAATAATAGCAGAGCTGACCCAGCTGCTGCGTGAAGTAATAAATCAACTATCACAGTACAAAGAGATTGAAATAGAAGAGCGGAGGCTGGAAGAAATAGAAAGGAGAAGAGATGGACTGGAGACACGTTGAAGGAACACAGACAGAGAGGCCGATCGAATTCGACGCGACCACATCAAAAACCACCATCTACATCCGTCAGAACATCGAGCGGGTAGAGAAGGAGCAGGACGGCCAGGCATACGAGGTCTGGGAGTACGACGAAGCGCAGCTGCCAATGAGCGACTTTGCCGCCATAGCGAGCGCTATCGTATCGTCCAATAAGACTGGTGTGGCCGGTGCGGAAGATGCGGTCTGCGAGCTTTCAGAGAGCACGGACGAGAGCATCGCAGCTCTGGAGCAGGCAATATGTGACTTGTCAGAAGAAATAGGAAAATAAAGGAGGAAGAAAAAAATGGCAAACGTGTGGAGAAATCGGATATGGGCCGGAACAAAGACATTCGACGAATGTCCGGACAGATACAAGGATGACGTCGAAAAGCTGATGCGCGAAGACGTGGCCAAAGGCAAACATACACCGGAGGAGTTCGAGGAGAAAACGGGGATCCCGTACTGGGGAGAGGCAGAGTAATGTGGGACGCTATAGCAAAAGTGCTGACGAATCAGAACGCCCTCATGGTCATGATCTTCAGCATGATCGCTTTTCTCGTGCTGGTAGTCCTCGCAAAGAAGGGCTATATCCGACTGAACACGTCGAAGTTCGCCCTGGGAGATGACTACCGGGAGAGAGCCATCATCCAGCAGCAGGCGGAGTGGGCGCATATTTACTGCGTAGGACTCCGCCATACTGTGGACGATATGTGCAAGGATGTGAAGGGCTATGATCCATATATTACGATGTACATCCTCGAAAGGATGTATTCGGAAGTGGTCGAGTGGATCACCTACAATCATATCAATGTTGAATCCGACTACATCTCTATAAAACAGGATAAAGTCAAAGCTCTCCTTGCGAGCCTCACCGTGATGCCAGACATCTTCACGAACAAGAAGTTCCTGAACAAGGTGGACGAGTGGACGAGTGAGATCATCCACAAGCTCGTCAAGATCAGAGAGGTGTACAAATGATATTATGCTTCATCGGAGGACTGAGCGCCGGTATCCTTCTGTCAATCGGATGGTACGGCTGGAGCATAGCCCGTCACAAGCGCATGAAAGGCCTCACGAAGTTCATAATCTTCTCGATCGGCTTCGTGGTCATCTATACGATCACGGAGTTCGTAGTCTCTACGATCACCGGCACCACACACGATGTCCTGACCGGATGCGTGTATGGATTTTTCGGTGGCGAGGTCGTGACCTGCGGCCTGATAAAAATATTCAAATTAAAGGAGGAAAAAGATGAAACCGGAAACAATACTCAAAGTGCTGGCTATTATAGCAGCCCTCACGACATTGACAGTGCAGGGAATCAAGAAGATCCTCGATGAAAAAGGGATCTCATACAGCCCGAACCTTCTCGCGGTCCTCACATCTGCATTCCTGACGATAGCCGTATGCGTGGGATATGTCCTTTATTGCGGAATCCCCTTCACAGTGCAGACCATCATCACGATCCTGGCGATGGTATACCTCTCCTTCCTGACGGCGACAGAGGGATATGACAAAATCAAACAGCTTTGGGAGCAGCTCCACGCATGAAGACCTCAACTGCAGGCATCAACCTGATCAAAAAGTTCGAGGGATGTCGCCTGAACGCATACAAGCCCGTACCCACAGAGAAATACTGGACGATCGGATACGGGCATTATGGTCCGGACGTGGCCCCTGGGATGGTCATCACACAGGCACAGGCAGAGATCATGCTCGGCATCGATCTGCAGAAGTATGAGCAGGCCGTGGAAAGATACACGCCCTTCCCTCTCGCGCAGACTCAGTTCGATGCGCTCGTATCTTTTGCATATAATTGCGGCGTGGGAAACCTGCAGCAGCTCGTCAAGAAAAGGAACGCCCTGCAGGTGGCAGATGCCATGCTCCGGTATAACAAGGCCGGAGGCAAGGAGCTGGCAGGACTCACCCGGAGAAGAGTCGAGGAAAGAGCCCTCTTCATGAAGGGCTTCATCGGGAACCCCTATCCGGAGCCCGTAAAGATCCTCAAAAAGGGAAGCAAAGGCGACGGAGTCCGATGGCTGCAGAGCGAGCTCCAGCGCCTGGGATATCCGATAAAAGCAGATGGGATATTCGGCCCGGAGACAGAAAAGTTCCTGCGGCAGTTCCAGGCATCAGCATTCACTGACCCTAAAGAGCATGACGGGATCTGTGGCCCGAAGACCCGGGACAAGTTAAAAATGGCATAGTTCGTGTCTTTCGTATTCTCCTTATATCGGCGGGGAGTCCTTCGGGGCTCCTCGCTTTTTTATTTAAAAAAAATTATAATATATGTATTGACGTATATAGTATATAGGTGTATACTTATATCATCAAGAGGGAAACACAAGGAAGGAGATACAAAATGAAGGAAATGCTCAACTATTACGGTTACGAAACAATCGAAGAGTTTAGCGAAGCCGTTGGGATGAACCCCGTAGATGCTAAGAGATTACTCGTTGAAATGTACGAAGAAGATACCGCACCATTAGCAGCTTATTAAACCACACACCCGCCCCGGAGGTTACGAGGGCAAGGAGGATAAGAAAATGACAAAGGCAGAACAGAGAGCAATCAGAGCAAGAGAGAAAGACCTCATAGCACAGGGAGTAGAAAAAAATAGCCGAGGTCATGGCAAAGGTTGAATTTGAGACGGGGCTTATAAAAGTAGTAGTGAATGGAAACTAAAGACCACACAAACCGAGCCGGGGCGGATATCCCCGGCAGAAAAAAGGAGGATAATACAATGACACACGAGATGATGATCGCAATACTGGAAGAGGACGGATGCACAAGGAGCGAGGCAGAGAAGCACCTGAAGAACGAGACCGTGATCTTTGACAGCCCGGAGGACTACATAGAGATGCTTAAAGCGAATGACTGCTATGAGGGCGAGACAGTAGAGGATATCAGAAAAGGGATGCCCGACACATCACTTGTGACATACGAAGGTCACGAATACGTGATAATGTACTGTCTATAAGGAGGGATAAGCCATGAACGCAAGGCAGATGAAGAAGTGTCTGAAAAGGCAGATAGACAAACTTCAATCAGATAATGATTTAATGCGGAGAATTATAGCAGATAGTCCTAAAATGCAGGAGTTATATGATGTCTATACTCAACATGCCGTTCATACAACAGTACCATTCCAAGAGTTTAAGGCAAAGAGGATGACTCCTATATATATGGCAGATGTTGAAGGCATTATTGAACATACAAAACAAGCAGTAGCAAAAGATCTATTTGAGGATATCAAAGATAATATAACTTATGAGGTCAATGTTGAACCCAGAGCAGCATCAATTACGGCAAGTATTTTTGTCGGAAGCGATGAGTAACATATGAAGGCCACGAATACGTGATAGAGTACTGCCTATAAGGAGGGACAGCATGACAGAAGCACAGAAAAGGGCACAGAAGAAATACGACGAAGCCCATAAAAAAGACTTCCGGATGGTACAGCTGAAGCTGAACCGTGAGACTGACGCCGATATAATTGACAAGCTGGAGAGCTCGGGGAATATACAAGGATATATTAAAGATCTGATAAGATCTGACATATAAATCCGTCTTGCATTCGTCTTGCATTGGAGTGGTCACGGATGACCAAAGCGCGGACCTACGGGATTTATAAGTGGTCAAAAATGACCAATAAAACAGGGGAGAAAAGCCCCCGAAGCCCCATAAACGCTATAAACTCGTCGAAAAATCCGACTTATTCGACTCCCGTCTACTCCATGCCACGGATGCGTCAACCGCGCACCTTTCAAAAAATCCGTCTTGCATATCATCTTGCATGGTGCGATAATGAAGGCGGATGAATCAATTTAATATCGACCACAAAAGGCAGAGGGTCGGGGCTATATGCTCCGGCTCTCTGCTATCTCCCGGAGCTTCTGCTCCATGACCTGGCTGTAGTATTCGCTCATGGACTCCATATTATTCTGATATACGGACTTCATGACCGAAGAGCTCATCTTCCTGCTCCATCCGCCCATATCGGCCAGATAAATGTCCGGCATGATAAGCGCACCGGTCGAGGCAAAGAAGTGCCGGAGATCATGAAAGCGGATATTCACGCCCACACTCTTCCGGAGCTCTATGAACCTCTTCGTGACGGAGTCCGGAGTCCATTTGACTATGAAGCCCTCTCCCTCTCCCAGATCGGGAACCCTGACGAACCGATCCGATCCGGAGGTCTTCGGCATCTCTTTATATATCCATTCCCCGCTCGTGCTCTTCACTATGTCTGCATGAATATGCGCGACTCCGTCCTTTATATCCTCATACTTGAGAGCGCAGATCTCTCCTCTCCTCATCCCGCGGATGCCGAGCAGGATGCACGTGTGGAGCTGGCCGGTGGAAGCATCGCAGAGCTTTTTGATGTCCTCATCCTCCGGAGAAGTGGCCCGATACTCGACAATCTGCGGAAGCGTGACACTGTAAACAGCATCAGGCTTATAAAATCGGATGCACGACACCAGGAATCCATAGATATTCCGGACAGACTTCGGAGCGACCTTTTTTGACAGATCCGAGACAAAGAGCTGCATATCCTCATTACTAAGAGATCTGACCCTCTTCTGTCCTATCTCCTCATAGTAGTGGACGAGGCCCCTGTATCCTCTGACCGTGGCCGGCGAAAGCACGCCCTCTTTCGCGGCTATGTATCCGCTGACAGCCTCCGACACCTTCAGATCGTGCCGGACGCTCCTCTTTTTTCCGGCCTTAAACTCTGCAGCCATGAGCAGAGCCTCGTCCTTCGAGGGCGCGGTAAAGCTGGCATATTTCCGTTTATTTCCTTCCATGTGTGAAAATACAAGAACATTCCAAGATCCTGACCGGAGCTTTTTTGCTTTCATGACATCCTCCCTTGAACAACCATCCCAGGGAATATAATAGGCTCTACACTATACAGAAGTCAAAAGGAGGTACGTCATGGGGGACTCATACAAGAGAGCCATACGCAGGATGCTGGAGAAGATCAAAGACGAGAAATTCCTGCAGCAGATCTACACTCTCATAAAAGAGCATGAAAAAAGGAGGGGCTAATGCCTCTCCTCTAAAAGTGAATCAATGAACCGGTCTATCACTTCCCGGGACACCGGATCGAGCAGCTGATATCGCTCGAGCACGTTCAGGATCAATCTGTTCATCGGTGAGTCGTCTTCGAGCAGATCGGAGACGATGGCAGCGGTCCGATTCTCTGGAAGATCCGCATACATATCCCCCTCACCAGTCCGGATCCACGCCTCTGATACATGATACACGCGACATATATCTGACACAGTGCGATCAGAGGGTACTCGCGAGCCCGTCTCAAGAAGCGCGATAAAATTCCGCGACAGGCCAAGCTCTGAAGCAAACTGCTCCTGCGTCATTCTTAATGCTTTTCTCAATTCCTTTATACGCTCATCCATAATAGCCTCCCTTCCTGTAAAAACATAATAAAAGATACAAAGTTGCATTGTCAACAAAAAGTAGTTGACAAATGCTTCGTAGTAACTTAATATGTAGACATGTCAACACGACCGTACGGTATATATACCGTAAATCTCCGGGACTTGACAGTCCCGGAGAGAAAACGGGACTTTCGGAGCCAAAGAAAACGGCGGCTGAGCTTCCAGCCACCGCAATCTTCCGGAATTGTTGACCCGACACTCGCCAAAGAGCTCTGGCTCTCGCGAAGCTGCGAGCCTTCGGTGAGCCCCTGCCGCTTATGCGCTGTACCGGACCAGCGTAAAACACACCCATAGCCGACAGGGAAACAAAAACAGGATTCGTCCGAGGGGAGGGTTGCACTGGCGCAACCAGGTCATCGGAGACCTCCCGCAGAGCCTCCGGGCTCCGCCGGATCCTGAGCCGCATGTGGGAGCGGGGCAGTCAAAAGTTTTTCCAACGTGGAATCCCTCCTTCCTGCCCTGCACTACAGGGCGGTCACATTATAGCAGACCGCACATAGGACGAGCAAATGGCGAAATAAGAGAGGAGCACACAAGTGAATAATAGAGCCTCCCATCTCTTTGACCGGAGACATGACAATCACAACTTACCCAACTATAAACCCGGGAGGCTCTATTTTTCATAAAGAGAGGAGACAAAAATGGAGGAACAGATCAGGAACGCAGCTGAGAAGCTGAAGCAGCTGGATGCGGAGAACGTGAAGCTGATAGACAGCGGCATATCTCTTCTGATAGCGAGACAGGAAATTGAAAAGAACAAGGAAAAGAAAGAGGCAGTCTGCAGCTGATGGAAGCTGATGTCATCAGAAAAGCCTTCGCCCGGTGCGGCATCCGGAGCGACAAGGCCATATCTGAAGACACCGGGATGAACTACGACCGTCTCCACAAGAGAAGGCTGTCACCGGGACGCATCGGCGCGATGACGATCAGCGAGCTGAGACTGCTGAACAGACACGCAGGATTCTCCGATCAGGAGCTGCTGGAGATAGTGAAAGGAGTCACATCATGAAAAGAGGAACCGCAGACAGGATCATAGCATGGACCATTACCATCGGAGCGCTCGGCTTCTGCATGGTGGCCGGAGCTGCAGGATATCATCAGATCTCCGTGGCCCACGCCGCAGATCATAAAGAGGAATCCACTCCCGAGCCCGCACAGGCGGAGCCGGTGATCGCACAACCGACCGTGATATATAACATCTCGGCCAATGTAGCATCATTCGTTTACGAGAATGAAGAGGAATTCCTGCCGGAGCAGACACAGGACATCGAGCTTCTGGCCAAGTGTATCGAAGCCGAAGCCGGGAACCAGTCAATCTGTGGCAAGCGCCTGGTATGCGACGTGATCCTGAACAGAGTCGATGATGGAGACTTCCCGGACACTGTAGAAGAGGTCATAAAGCAGCCATATCAATTCTCAACATACTGGGACGGCAAGATCGATGCCGCAGATCCCACAGAGGACACTTACAGGGCAGTCTATATGGAGTTGGAGGAACGGAGCTATCCGGGGATCCTATTCTTTGACTGCGGAGACTATCTCCCGTATGGGACACCCTGGCGACAGGTCGGAGCCCACTATTTTTCAACAAAATGAAGCGAAAAATTGAAGCCATGCACCAGCTCTTCGGATACGAAGATGGATTCTGTAAAGACTGCTCCAACTTTATCGGAGAAAAGAACGAATATTTCAAGTGCAAGGTATACGGGAAGACAAGGAGCGAAGCCTCAGACTGGCGAAAGAGCTATACAGCCTGCGGGCTCTTTAATAAAGAATACAGCGGGGACGTAGAGATCATTGAGTATTTAAACAGGGGCAAGAAGGCCGCCAATGACGAACAGATCCCCGGACAGATGAGCATAGAGGATTTTATATGAGGAGGATCATGGGATGGATGAACTCATAAAGGTGAACGAAGAGACGATGGAAGTGTCCGCGAGGGACGTACACGAAGCTCTCGGAATACATCAGCGCTTCAGCGCATGGTTCGAGGCGAACTCTGTCGGATTTATAGAGGGCGAGGACTTCAACCCGTATCAGGACATACGGGTTCAGATGGAAGGGACCAGGGAAGTGGCCCGAGAGGTACAGGACTACTCTCTCACGCTCGACATGGCAAAGCATCTCTGCCTGATGAGCCACACCGGCAAGGGGAGGAAGTGCCGCCAGTACCTCATAGATCTCGAAAAAGCATGGAATACTCCGGAGCAGGTGATGGCACGTGCGCTCCGGATCGCGGAGCAGACCATAGCAAGCCTGAAGACGGAAGCCCAGCAGATGACAGCACAGATCGAGGAGCTCAAGCCGAAGGGTGAATACTTCGACGAGCTGGTTGACAGGAACCTGCTCACCAACTTCAGAGATACGGCCAAAGAGCTCGGCATCCGTGAAAAGGACTTCATATCGGAGCTCATGGCTCGAAAATACATATACAGAGATCAGAGCGGACAGCTCAAGCCCTACTCCGGCAAAGGAGACGGGCTCTTCACGATCAAAGAATTCAACTCACGATATTCGGATCATTCAGGACTTCAGACCCTCATCACACCGAGAGGCCGGGAGACCTTCAGACTCTTATTAAGGGAGGCATAGTCATGGGAGAGCTGCTGAATATGTCCAAGAATATCCCCATACAGGTTAAAGCTGACGCATACGATCAGCTGTGCAAAGCCTATATCGAAGGCTCGCGGATGGACTGGAGCCTGTTTGGCCGGAGGAAGATAGGCTATAACAGCCTGGCCGAATATATCGGGTACGGCTTCCAGCAGATGGCCGTCCGGCAGGGAGCAATCCAAGAAGAAAAAGCGGAGCAGCGAGTTCTTTCCATATAAAAAGGATCCCCGCACAGGGGCGTTCAGAACTCGATAAACCGTTTAAGTTTAGGAGATACATTTTGGCCATAGTACGAAAGATAGTGATTGCTGGAGACACGAAGGAGATCTCACAGTACCACATCAACCACATACCGAGAGGAGCAAGGCGGAAGAAGGAGAAGGAGTCCCCGGAGCGGATCAAGAAGTCGAACCTCCGCCACCAGAGAGACAGGCTCCGCCAGCTGATGAATGCAAACTTCGAGAATATCTCGTACACCTCTCACACCCTGACCTACAGACAGGGAGAAGAACCGAAGACAGTGAGAGAAGTGAGAAACGATGCCAGGATCTTCGTCAAAAGACTCCGGAAGTGCGCCGCCCTCTTCAACACAGATCTGAAATTCATATATGTCATAGGCGCGGGAGAAGGGAAAAGGAAACACATCCATATCGTGACCAATACCATGCCGGACAGAGCTATAGTCTCCGGCTGCTGGCATCACGGACACGTGAAGTTCTCTCCGCTTTACGGAAATGATGCCGGAGAGCGCCAGTATAAAGATCTCGCGGACTACTACATGAAAAACGCGATAGAGACAAAGCAGTACGAGGAAGATCACGGAGAGACTCCGGGGAAGATGTATGTGCCCTCGAGGAACATGATCCAGCCCACGGAGCAAAAGACAGTAGTATTCGGGAAGCTGAAGATCGAGGCAGAGCCGGGATATCACATCGAGAAGGATTCAATATACCAGGGGATCACATCTATGGGATTCCCGTTGCAAAGATACACACTGATAAGGGGGAAGCATGAAGGAGATCAGGATATACATTCACACAGACGCGCAGATCAGAGCATGGACAAGGTGCATCATGGCCTACTCCATCCAGTACATAAAAGACGGACAGATGGCAGCGGAGCGGACAGACCGGGCAGCTGTGGAAGGGCATCAGAAGGCGGCCACGTTGGAAGGGCTCATATCTACACTGACGCGGATCGCAGACGGGAACGCTCTGCCGATCACAGTCATATGCCACTGTCCCGGAGTAATAGCAGCAATCAATCAGTCACAGTATTCAGCATGGTCAAGAAATGGCTGGAAAAACTCGCAAGGAAATGAAGTCGAGTGTGCCGCCCTGTGGGAGCGTGTAGTGGAGCTGATAGGCAAGAAGGCTCCGGAGCTCACTGCAAGACCTCCGGAAGACTCCGAGACAGAGATCATGCACAAGCTGGGCGCGGAGACATTCGACCCGAAGACCCCTCTACGCTGATAAATAGAGCGCGGAGCAGGATTTCAAAACGAAAAATCAACGATTGGCAGCGGTCACAGACCGAGAAAAGTCAATAAACAACAGCGTGGAGATGATTTTTGAAAGGAGAACACATGGGAAAGTTAGGAAAGAGTGACAAGACAGTCCGAATCCCTATCAGCCAGCTGAAGCCTAATCCGGACAACCCGAGGAAGGATCTCGGAGACCTCACGGAGCTGACAGAGAGCATCAAGAAGAACGGCGTGATGCAGAACCTCACCGTGATGCCGGACACAGATGGAAAGTATCTCGTGCTGATCGGTCATAGACGTATGGCAGCGGCACAGGCAGCGGGCCTCGATGAGCTCGAATGCCGGATAGTGGATGAGATGAGCAGGAACGAGCAGATTAGCATCATGCTGACCGAGAACATCCAGCGGAACGACCTCACCGTACTGGAGCAGGCCGATAGCTTCCAGCTGATGCTCGACCTCGGCGATAATGTGGAGACCATAGCGGAGAAGTCCGGCTTCAGCCAGTCCACGGTCCGACACAGGCTGGAGATTGCAAAGCTGAACAAGACCCAGCTCAAGAAGATGATCGATGATGAGGACGGATGGCAGATCAGCATCAAGGACCTCGAAAAGCTCGAGGGCATCAAGAGCCTCTCGGAACGGAACCGCATCCTGAAAGAGTCCACCGACTCCGCGAACCTCGCCTGGAAGATCCAGTGCGTGAAGAACGAGGAGATCAAAGAAAAGAACCTCAAAGCGCTGAAGAAGCTCCTCGACGATGCAGGCATCCGGGAGATGACCGAGAAGGAAAGCCGTGAGGCGTATGGCTATGACAGCCCGTGGGAGGAGGTCAAAGAGTACGACCTCGAAAAGGATGCCCCGGAGACACTCCGGATCGGGAAGCTGAAGGATGGAAAGATAGACGGCAAGGAGGCCGCATGGAGAAGCCCATATGGACGGACGCTTCAGGTCTATAAAAAGGTCGGCAAGAAGGAGCGCACGCTCTCAAAACGGGAGATCGAGCAGAAGGAGCGCGAGGGACGAAGGAAGAAGCTGGACAAGGTCATGAAGGCAGTTCAGAAGCAGCGCGAGGAATTCATAGACGGGATCATGAATCACGCCATTGATATGCCGGACGATAAAGATCTCCGGGAGATATTCGACCTGGCTATGGAGACAGAGGTCACGATCGGGAACTATCAGTTCATGAGACAGATATTACAGCTGGAGACCTGGAACATGGAGGACGAGGAAAAGGAGCTCCACACGAAGAACATCAAGAAGCTGACAATGGCAGCGGTCATCCTGGCATTCATAGTCAAGAAGATGAGCACCGAGAGCATTGCGAACTACGACATGACATATATGGCCGCCAATGCCGAGGACTTCCGGAAGGTCGACGAGCTGCTCGGCCGGTACGGATTCAGCCCGGAGGTCGAGGGATACACGGATATATTAAACGGCGCAAGCGATTTATACACGAAAGGAGAATGATAATGGCCAAAGACATCAGCAAAATGAAACCCGAAGGGATAAAGCCCGGGAGGCTCGTAGAGACTACGGGAACCTGTAAATACTGTCACAACCTCGTGACGATCAAAGCTCTCCCCGATGCCACAGAGGAAGAGAAGGATGAGATCGCATCAGTCGACTGCGACTGCCAGGACGGAAAAGATGCGATGGACATCGAGACCTCTGTGCGGGTCCTGACGAACAAGATCAACGACAGATACAACGGGATGCCCGAAGATGCACGAAGAGCACTCATCTCCTGCCTCAAGCCGGTGGCATACGGCAAGCTCGACAAGATCACGGTCAAGGTGGACGAGGCTGTGACCATCAAGATCTACAGATCCACGAAGGGACTGAACCTGAAGCGGACCGTCAAAGAGGACGACATCATGGACGAATGGAGCCCCTCATGAAGAGCATAGTCACAGATTACACAGAGCTGAGCGCATTCAGCGCACGCCCGAAGGAGTGCGATCATCATCTCATATATGGCAACGGGCTCCGGGAGCTGGCGGATCAGGACGGACTCCTCCTGCCGCTCTGCAATGATGAGCATAATATCTGCTCCGATGGAGACCGGACAAAGATCATCCACGGCAACACAGCCGCGGGAAAGCTCTCAAAGATGCTCGGACAGGTCGTGTGGGAGCAGGACTACATCGCGAGACGGCTGGCGATAGCCACGAAGTCCACGGCTGAAAGCTGGAGAAGCGAAGCCCGCGGAGAGTTCCTGAAGCGCTACGGCATCAGCTATTTATGAACTGTCATACGTGGCAGGGGGCGGATATATCACGGCAAGCCTCCGGAGGCAGGCGCCCCAGCCATATCCGGAGGCTATAAGGAGAAACGAATGGACGAGACGACCAGAAAGCAGACCATAATGCACCTGCAAACATATTCGAGCACCCTTGGCAGCGGGATCACGACCCAAAAGCAGCACCAGGAAGCCAAGAACATCTGCATGGAGCTGCTGGAGAAGGTCGAAGACATCAAGACACAGATGTGCGATCACTACTGCAAGTATCGGGATGAGTGGGACGAAGACGACGGACCGATTGAAGACGCAATATGCAAGAGCTGCCCGCTGACGAGATTGTGAGGAGAATATGACGAACGAAGAAAAGATAAACAGACTGAGGTACATACAAGAATGCACACCCATCCACACCAGGGATGACATCCTGGACTTAGACGCACTGGAGGCCGCTATAGAAGACATCGAGACATTGGGCAAGATTGAAAGCCTACTTGGAAATGTGCTGATTGAAAGAAGACTCGGATATGTGCTCAAAGAATTCGATAAGAAAAGCTTAGCAATTAATATACTGACAGCAGTATGCGGAATGAACATAGAAGAGCTCACCGACGCATTCACAAAAGGATACAGACTGGTGAGCCCGGAAGCGGTCAAGAACGACGTACCTGATGATTTGAGAATTGCGCCGAAGAACACAAGAGATCAGACAAGCTGGATCCCGGTCACGGAGAGGCTGCCGGATGAATATGATCGATATCTGATATCTACAGACGACGGCATGGTGGAGATAGTTAACTACGGAGACACAAACGACCTCCCGAACGAGATAGCCTTCTACCAGTGGGATGATGAAGAGTGGCAATGCTGGAAACCGAAAGTCACCGCATGGATGCCACGGCCAAAACCATACAAGGCAGAAAGGTGAGAAATGATATGGAAGTATATGGAATTACAGCAGAAATGAATCTGAAACAGGTTATCGCCGAATCAAGGGAAGTTGCACAAGCCTTAAATGAATTTGCTGAGAATCTTGAACGAATTGAAAAGAAGTATGCAAAGCTACAGGAAAGTGAGGATCAGAGATGACAAAAGAACAGAAAGATAAAGTTCTCAAAGCGTTAGCAGAGGATAAGAAATGATAACACTTTTATTTTGGTGTGTTTTAAACGGCTTTTTATTTCACTTTGTTCCAAGTGTTATGACAGAAAATACTAAAATACTTATACATGTTATATGTATAGCAAGTGACTTAAATTTAATTACCACGTTACTAAATAGAAAGTGAGGAATAAATGTATAGCATAGTGTTGACAGATGGGAAGATTATAAATATCAATGCAACTGACGTGGAATGGAACGAGAAATCCCGAACGATAAGACTACTCAATAACAAAACCGTAGTTGCAAGAATCAATATGGATAATGTGGTTGGATGGATAAATGCAGATTACAAGGCAGAAAGTGAGGGATAAGGAATGAGTGAAACCTATAATATGCCCCCTTTAGGGCTTTTTGGAAAAAGATGTCGGATTAAACACGTTTCTAATATGAAAGAGGGATTTGTTTATAGAATCGTAAATGACGGTATACGCTCAAATGTATGGAAAGAATTGCCATTTGGGAGAATACCCCATGAAAATGTCAGACATAATTACAGCGAAGAGATACTAATAGTCGTGTGTGACACTCTGATAGACGATGAATCAAAACTTGAAAGGGTTCGTTTAAAAGATGTTGAGATTATGAACGAGCCACAGGAAAGGAGCGACAAGGAATGAGCGAGTATATGCTTACTGAAAAGCAAGACGGCACCATTGAATTTTGGACTAATGACGAGGAACTGCGTTTGAGAGTGTCACAAAATATTGCAGATATAGCAGATGCCATAAGTTATAGACGGCAAATAAAAAGAGTGCACAAGGCAGAAAGCGAGGTATAAGTAAATGACATATTATATCAACCCTATATGGTTTTACCTGATGAATGTATCGACAGGACTACAAATATTATTTTTTGTAGTTGGTGGTGCTGCAACATTTTTGACCATAATCATAACACCTATATGGATTAATGATAATGATGTGGATATAGCAGATATGGATGATAATGAAAAAAAGACCACAGGAATATTCAAGAAAATCATTGTTGCAGGAATTATATCATTGTTTATTGGAATCCTCATTCCGTCAAAAGAAACTTGTATTGAGATGATGATTGCATCACAGGTAACCCATGAGAATGTATCTGCTACAAAAGAAGAAATTTATAAGATTATTGATTACATTACAGACAAAGTTAACGGAGAAGAAAGCGGGGAATGATATGAGCAACGACACAGACAGGAGATGTCGGAAGGCAGCGGTCCTCAAATACTACGAGGATGGAGTACCCATCAAGAATATCGCCGAGGAGTTCAATATCGAGATCGACACCGTCCGGACGTACATCCGGGAGAGCAAGCAGGACGAAGGACTCTTCGGCGCTGCCGGATACGCCACAGGGGAGCCGAAGTGGAACATAGAGCGCTGGGGGACAAAAATGCTCAGTCGCGAAGTCAACACACCATCAGGAAAGATGACAGTAGTCGAAGCATATCCGCACATCCTGAGACTGTACGCCAGAAGCATCGGCTATCAGACATACACGACAGCAGAGATTTACTACATGAACAGGGGGAAGTGATGGAAAAAGCAAGTAAAGCAGACTTCAAAGAAGCCATGAGAAGAGCCAAGATCAAAGAGGAGGTAGAGCAAGAAATGAACGAGAGCATTATAGGAAATTCAGCAGCAGCACACTTCGCCACAGACTCACAGGTGGACATAGACGAGCCGAGGAAGCCCGGCAGACCGAAGAAAACACAGGACACGGCACCGAAGAAAAGAGGACGCAAGCCCAAGACAGAGCCCAAGACGAAGGATGCTCCGAATGAGCCAGTGGCAGCGGGCCAAGAGGATGCAAAGCAGGAGGCGCTCAAGGGACTCGTGGAGATAGCTGACAGATGGATAAACGGCCGGAAGGTCGATGCTGACAGATACAAAAAGATCAGCGAGGACATAGATGCACAGGTGAAGCAGTATCAGGGATATATCGACACGGTAAAGGAGATGATTCAATGATTATAGCGACAGACTTTGACGGAGTGCTCTGTGAGAAGAGATGGCCGAGCATCGGCGCTCCGAACAAGAAGCTGATCAAAAAGCTGGCAGATCTGAAGCAGGAAGGCCACGTGATCATCCTGTGGACGTGCAGGACAGACGATCCCTTCGTTGATGATACAGGAAAGACCAGGAACCTCCTCGATGAAGCCGTGAGGTTCTGTGATGCCTACGGCCTGACCTTCTCGTACATAAATGAGCCCGATCCGGACTCTGTAGCAATGTACGGAGGAAACCCTCGCAAGATCTATGCGAACATCTACATCGACGACCAGAACGCCGGAGCCGAGTTCATGAAGCGCTACGGGATACCGTTCACCAATGGACTGACCTATCAGGAGAAGCTCCTATGAACGACGCAAAAGCCTTCCTGCGTGAGATCAGATATGAGCAGAGTGAACTCATCAGACTGCATCTTCAGTTGGAATATCTCCACAAATCGTTAATTCCCGGAGGGATCAGATATGACAAAGTTCAGGTGCAGACCTCTCCTACTGACATGACGAGCGAAGTCCTGGCACAGATCGGAGACCTGGAGCTGGCGATCAAGGAGGACACCGTGACGCTGCTGAAGAACCAGATCAAAGCCCGGAGGATGATATCCAGCCTGACATCATCAGAGCAGAGGCAAGTCCTGCGCGAGTATTATCTATCCACTCCGGACGAGGACACAGGCCTTCCCACGTGGGACGATGTAGCACGGACCGTCCACTACTCGAGACAGCACGTGCTCCGGCTCCACGGCGAAGCCCTTAAGGAATTGAACAGATGAGACTATATGAGACTATGATATGTGATAAAGTGATACCGAGGTGAAGCGCAAGCAGATCCTCCCAAAATGTTCTCCTAAAGAACATCATCCCATGACAAGAGGATCCTGCACCGCAGGGTCCTCGTGCTATGTAAGGAGATATCATGTGGCATAAGGGCAGACCGTCGAAGAAGGGCTGGTATAGATGCCGGCTGGACGGTGAAGAGATGCGGCTATATTACTTCATCTGTGAACTCAATCCTCGCAAGCAATACTGGAACGATGAGACAGGAAGCCGTATCGACGATGAAGACATAGAGTGGCATGAAGAAGGAGCTTGACGCCTTCTATCATGATCCGAAGTGGAAGCGGCTCCGGAGCAGCGTGCTCCGTGAAGCCGGATATATGTGCCAGAGATGCCTGCTCGAGGGTAAAAGGAGCCAGGCGGAGCACGTACACCACATATTCCCACGGGAGAAGTATATCGAGTATGAATTTGAGCGCTGGAACCTGATAGCGCTCTGCTTTCGGTGTCACAACAAAATGCACAACAGATTCAACGGCAACCTGTCACGGACAGGCGAACAGCTGATGAGAGCCACAGGGATGATGCAAGGGATCACGGTGAACAAGAAGAAACAGACGATCCTCGTCGTAGGACTCCGCGGAACTGGAAAGAGCACGTTTGTGAAGAGACATCTCGATGACGAGTCTCTGGCCTACGACATGGATGCCATAGCGAGCGCCTTCAGGCTGAAGATGCCGCATGAAGAATACTACAAGCCTGCGCGGAGGATGGCGAACGACTTCCTCACGGGCTTTATGGCGAAGGCTCACGACTACGTGAAGACGGTCTACATCATCAGGACGGCTCCTACTGTGAAGGAGTGCCAGCAGATCAACCCTGATAAAGTCGTCTTCTGTGAGCACGAATACAACTACAGAGAGATGGACGACCGCGTTGGAGCACAGCAAAGACTTGCCGAGCTGAAAAATTTTTTAAGTTCATCGGGAACCAGCTTCGAGGTCGAGACATAGCCCCCCCGGGGTCTCCCCACTCGAACTTTTGTGCGTCCGCGAGCGGGGGGTGGAGGTCTTTCCAAATACGCGGTAAATTTTCGCAAAAGGGGAACAAGGCTCCTGGGAGAGTGTGAAAAAAGGGCGACAAGTCATAGAAGATATTTTTAAGAGAGTCCGGCTGAAGCCGGGCAAAAGATAAATCGAAACCGGTCGAAAACGATCGGTTTTTTGTCGTGGGAAGGAGAACAAAAGATGGGAGGACCTAACAGAACAGACAGCTGTTCTGATTGAGCAATATGAGACATGAAAGCAAAAACATGGAAATCGAGGATAAAAAAAGCCTGTGAGGATGCAGGCACATATAGATCATTCTTCGATTATCCGATAGAGACACTGGCTGAAATACTGGAGAGACGGGATGCTGTTCAGGAGAAATTCAATAAGACCGGCGGAGACGCCATCGTGAAGCACACAAACAAGAACGGCTCCGTGTACCTGGAACAGAACCCGATGCTCCGGATCATAAACGATCTTAACCGGGATGCCCTGGCATACTGGAGAGACCTCGGACTAACCCCGGCGGGGCTCAAGAAGATCAACGAGAAGTCAATGGAAAAGCCGAAGCGCTCGGCTCTGGCCGAAGCAATGAGGGCCCTTGGCTAAATCATATAAATCCCGCGCTATCAAATACGCGCAGGCAGTCGTATCCGGGGAAAAGATAGAGGGAAATGAGATAGTGCAAGCCTGTGAGAGATTCAACAAGGATCTCGAACGAAAAGATCTCACCCTCAGAACAAAAGACGCAGACTTCGTCATCGGCATAATAGAGAGGCTGATGGTCCACCAGCAGGGCGAGACCCTCGACGGCCAGCCGCTGAAGAATAAACCTCTCCTGCTGCAGGACTGGCAAATATTCTGCGTGTATAACGTCGTGGGCTTCTACTGGAAGGGCACAAGGGAACGCCGGTATAAAGAGGCGTTCATCTTCATCCCGAGAAAAAACGGGAAGACGCTTTTCGTGGCAGCCCTCGCCTTCGCTCTCTCGCTCCTCGAGCGCAGATCCGGAGCGAAGACGTATATAGTCGCAGCATCACAGAAACAGGCGTGCGAGAGCTTCAACGATATTTTGTACACCTTGCGATATCGCAAGATGATAGACGAGTTCCGCGTCCGAGATAATAACGCGGAGCACTCGATACACTTCGAGTTCCTCGACGAAGAGGAACGACCGGACGGCTCGATCGACATCGAGGCGCTGGCAGCGAATCCGGATGCACAGGATTCATTTAACTGTAATATAGCGATAGCGGACGAGATCCATGCTTTCAAAAAGGCGGCACAATACAACCGGTTCAAGGAAGCACAGAGAGCCTACACGAACAGGCTCATGATCGGCATCACGACTGCCGGCGACAATGTGAACTCATTCTGCTATCGGAGACTCGAATATGCTCTGAAAGTCGTGGACGGCACCATAGAGGACGACACACTCTTCGTCTTCATAGCCAGAGCCGACCAGGACGAGCGCGGAAATGTGGACTACACAGATCCCATCCAGCACGAGAAGGCGAATCCCTCCTACGGAGTCACGATCCGGCCGGAGCTGATGATGCAGGAAGCACTACAGGCGCAGAACGACCCACAGCAGCGGAAGGACTTCCTCTCCCGCTCGCTGAACATATACACGTCATCGGTCAAAGCATGGTTCGACATCGAGGAGTTCCGGAGATCCGATGCACAGTATTCGTGGACACTGGAGCAGCTGGCAGGACTCGGGATCAGCTGGTACGGCGGAGCGGATCTGTCGAGGATGTATGACCTGACGGCAGCGGCCCTATATGGCTCATATAATGATGTCGATATCGCCATCACGCACGCGTTCTTCCCTGTAGCGCAGGCAGCGGCCAAAGCTGACGAGGATCAGATCCCTCTGTATGGCTGGATGGATGACGGATGGCTGACGATGAGCAACGGCGCGACCGTGAACATGGGCGATATCGTGAACTGGTTCATATCGATGCGAGATATGGGCTTCGATATCAGAGCAGTCGGACACGATCGGAAGTTTGCCGGCGAGGAATATTTCCCGGCCATGACTGAGGCAGGCTTCTTCATAGAGGACCAGCCACAGTATTACTACCTGAAGTCGCAAGGATTCAGGCATATAGAGAAAAAAGTGAAAGACGGACTCTTCTACTACGTCCACAGCGAGGCATATGAGTACTGTGTGTCAAACGTGACAGCCGTGGAGAAGACAGACGATGCAGTTCAATATTCAAAAATACAACCGGAGCAAAGAATTGACCTATTCGATGCTTCGGTTTTTGCGTGCAACAAATACCTGAAGCAGGCGGAGGCTGAGAAAGCAGCTGCCGGATGGTGGAGCTGATGAGCAGACGAAGAAAAACACAGAAAAAAACTGAAATGCGGAATAATACGCCGGCGCAGGTGGCTTTTTTGATGGATGATGGCATTTCCGGCGCGAGTCTATGCGTGCCAGGATACACATCACTCGACCAGAACCCTGAGATCATGACGGCCTGCAGGAAAATATCGGAGCTGATAGGATCCATGACTATTCATCTGATGGCGAACACAGAAAAAGGCGATATCAGAGTGGTGAACGAGCTCTCACGAGCTATTGATATAAACCCGATCGGGACCATGACACGCTCCCACTGGATGGAAGCCATCGTGATGAACCTCCTGCTCTACGGAGAAGGGAACTCCATAGTGTGGCCACATACCTGGAGCGGAAATCTTGTGTCACTGGAGCCCATAGCGGCATCGAGAGTCACGCTGATGCCCGGTGAGAATATGTACCGGGACTATAAGATACAGATCGACGGAGTCAACCACGACCCCTCAAATATGCTCCACTTTGTGCATAATCCTGACAAGACATTCCTGTGGAAAGGTCGCGGGCTCCGGGTATCACTTCAGGAGATAGCGCAGAACCTGAAGCAGGCGGCGGCTACAGAAAAGGGATTCATGGAGTCGAAGTGGAAGCCCTCTCTGATCGTGAAGGTTGACGCTATGGCCAAGGAGTTCGCGGATAGGGCTGGCAGAGAAAAGCTGAGAGCAGACTATCTTGAGACAGGCGAGGCAGGCGCTCCGTGGATCATCCCGGCGCAGCAGTTCGAGGTCGAACAGGTCAAGCCCCTCTCCCTCTCCGATCTGGCCCTGTCGGACATGGTCAAGATCGACAAGAGGACAGTCGCCTCCATCGTGGGAGTGCCGGCCTTCGTGCTCGGAGTCGGCGAATACAACCGCGCCGAGTGGAACACATTCGTACAGACCACAGTGAAATCCATCTGTCTGGAGATATCCCAGGAGCTGACACGCAAGATCATCCTCAGCCCGAAGATGTATCTCAAATTCAACACCATGAACCTGCTCGACTGGGATATCAAAGAGATCTCCAGCGTATTCGGGGCACTTTCAGACAGAGGCATAGTGGACGGGAACGAGGTTCGAGACAGACTCGGCATGAGTCCCAGAGATGGGCTCGACGAGCTCCGCATCCTCGAAAACTATATACCATACGACATGAGCGGACAGCAGAAGAAATTAGTGCAGGAGGGATAAGAAATGAGCGAAAAAAACCAGAGAATAGAGCGCAGAACCCTGAGAGGCTCACCGATCGATTATAAAGTCCGATCGGAGGACGGAGATCCAATCATCGAAGGGTATTTTGCAGTCTACAATTCAATTTATGAAATCGCGCCGGGCATGAGCGAGTCAATCGCACCCGGCGCTTTTCAGAAGTACCTCAGCGACGACATTCGTATGCTGATCAACCACGATACGACCTTTGTAGTCGGTCGAACCGCAGCACATACACTTGAACTCCGCGACGATTCCCACGGACTATGGGCCAAAGCACCTGTCAATCCGAAAGACAGCGCTGCCATGGACGCTCATGCCCGGGTCGAGCGTGGAGATGTGTCACAGGCTTCGATCGGCTTTGAGATCATCAAGGAGGATACCGAGATCCGAGAAGATGGCTCAGTCCACTGGACGATCAGAGAAGCAAAGCTCTATGAGGTATCTATATGCACATTTCCTGCATATGAAACTACAAATATATCCGCAAGATCCGTCGAGCGCGACAGACTGCTGGAGCGCAAGGCTGAGGCGTGGAGAGCAAAAATGAAAGAGAGGATCAAAGATGTTAAGAGCATTATTCCTGAAGAAAAAGATTGACGACAAAAAGAAGCAGCTGGAGGAGCTCCGCGCAAAGGACGAGGAGTTCACAAAGCGCGAGGCAGATCTGACAGCATCTATCGACGAGGCGCAGACCGATGAGGAGCGCAGCGCCGTAGAGGAAGCAGTCGGCACATTCGAGGAAGAGAAAAGGGCCCACGACGAGGCAAAGACCCTCCTCGAGAACGAAGTGAGAGACCTCGAGGGCGAGCTGAAGGACATCGAGGCTCAGGATGCAGAGCAGGCACGCGCTACTGAGGCGCAGAACAACGAAAGAGAGGACACCAAAATGGACGAGACAAGAAGCATCAACAAGACCGAGAGGAAGCACGGCTTCGACGCTATCATGCAGCGCGAGGACGTGAAGGCATGGCTCGGAGAGATCAGATCACACATCAAGGAAAAGAGAGCTCTGACGAACGTCGGACTCACCATCCCCGAGGTATTCCTGGGACTGCTCAGAGAGAACCTCGAGAGATACTCCAAGCTCTACAGGCACGTCACAGTCAGGCCCGTGAACGGCACAGCAAGACAGGTCATCATGGGATCAGTACCCGAGGGCGTGTGGACAGAGTGCTGCGCGAACCTGAACGAGCTGTCTCTCGTCTTCAATGACGCAGAAGTAGACTGCTACAAGGTCGGCGGATACTTCAAAGTCTGCAATGCAGTGCTTGAGGACTCCGACGTTCAGCTGGCATCACAGCTCCTCGAGGCTATCGGACAGGCCATCGGCCTGGCACTCGACAAGGCTATCCTGTACGGCAGGAACAGCGAGACCACACAGAAGATGCCCGAGGGTATCATGTCAAGGCTGGTTCAGACTTCCAAGCCTGCAGGATATCCCGCTACGGCTCGCGAGTGGGAGGATCTCCACACCAAGAACATCCGCACCATCGGATCTTCTGCTCTTCCTGTGAGCGGCATAGATCTGTACAAGGACATCGTGAAGGAGTCTGCAGCCATGAAGGGCAAGTATGCACGCGGCAGGAAGACCTTCGTCATGAACGAGGCGACCTACACGAACCTCGTGGCCGAGGCAATGTCTGTCAACGCAGCCGGCGGAATCGTATCCGGACTGTCCGACACAATGCCCGTGCTCGGCGGAGATGTCGAGGTGCTCGACTTCATCCCTGACGGCGTCATCATCGGCGGATACTTCGAACTGTATCTGCTGGCAGAGAGGGCAGGCACACAGTTCGCACAGAGTGAGCACGCATTCTTCATCAACGATCAGACCGTGTTCAAGGGGACCGCAAGGTATGACGGACTTCCCGTCATAGCTGAGGCATTCATGGCCATCGGAATCAACGGCCCGACACCGAACGCATCAATGACCTTCGCATCTGACACTGCAAACGCAGGCGCATGATGACCTACAGGACACTGATATACTGGGAAGACCTCAAGGACGGCAGACATCCCTATAAACCCGGGGATGTCTACCCCCGTGAGGGTTATACACCCAGCCCGGAAAGAATTGAGGAGCTCTCTACCACGCATAACAAGCGCGGTATTCAGCTGATCGAAGAGGTAAAGGCACCGGAGAAGGTCACGGTCCCGCTCGAGAACAAGCTGGAAGAGCCCAAGAAAGAGAAAGCAGATGGAAAGTCTACTCGCACTGTTAAAAGCAGATCTCGAAAAACCAAATAACGTTAATGATGAATTCCTCGAAGCGCTGATAAACACAGCGATCGAGAGGATCAAGGCTGAAGGAGTGACCCTGGCTGACCCCTACACGGCAGACGATCAGCAGCTGATAGTCATGTATGCGGCATATCTTTACAGACGCAGGAACGCGGCGGCCGGCGACTACCGGAACGCAGAGCTGAACCCGCAGGGGATGCCCTATATGCTGAGGCTCGCGCTGAATAACCGTATATTCGCGGAGAGTATGTCATGATGGACTCCGGGATCATAACACTGTGCAACTTAGAGGATGGAGCTCAACAGGGAGATATGCCGAAGCCTGTCCTCGTTCCCTTAAAAAAGGACGACGAGGTCATCACGTGGCAGTTCGAGGAGAGGCGGATCAGCTTTTCAAGGCAGTATGAAGCAATGGGCGTGAACAGCCGGGTGGATATGGTCGCCCGGATATGGAGAGCACCGGCACGGATCGGGATGTATGTCGTGATCACGGACTACGAAGACCAGGAGCACCCCGAAGGGGATCAGTACCGGATCGACAATGTCCAGCATACCCTGAACAGTGACGGACTCAAAGTGACGGATCTCACGCTCTACAGACTGGAGGACCTCTATGATGTCAGTAGTGGATAAGCTCAAAAAAATACGGAATGCCATGAACGGTGTCTCGAGCCAGGTCTACCACTACAAGCGGCCGAAAGACGTCAAGCCTGCATGGATAGTCTGGCAGGAGGACGGCTCCAGCACTGATATGCGGGCGAACAACCGCATGGGCGAGCAGCAGCTTCACGGGACTGTGGATCTGTATACCCTGCTGGAGTACGACCCTCTGATCGACGAGATTCAGGAAGCCCTAAACGGAGTGATGGGCGGATGGAGCTTGCAGATGGTCGACTATGAGGACGAGACAAACCTCATCCACTATGAATGGGAGTGGACGCTATGAGATTCCAGGTCGGAAAAGGCATGGACGAGTATCTGTCCAAGCTGGGAAACCTCGAAATGACGGCTCCGCTTGCCATAGGCCGCGCTGTATATGACGGCGCGAAGGTCGTGGCGGATGCAGTGAAGCGCAATATAGAGGCTCTGCCGGTGGACGACTCACCACACTCCGAAGGCGAAAAGACCACAGGACTGAAAAGCATTCAGAAGGAGGGCCTGAAGCATGGCTTCGGTATCTCCCACTCGGAAATGACAAACGGATATAAGCACGTGAAGCTCGGATTTAACGGGTACAACAAGCTCAAGACAAAGAAGTATCCGTCAGGACAGCCTAATGCCATGATAGCGAGGACTTTTGAAGGCGGGAACTCATTCACCAAGAAGACCCCCTTCGTCAGTCCGGCCGTAAGGTCGTCAAGAGATCAAGCAGAAGCGGCTATGGGCAGAACCATAGACGCAGAAATAAACAAAGCAATGAACTAAAGGAGGTTCAAAGATGAAGATACCATATGACATTCAGTTCTTCGCGGCAGGACGTGTCTGCACAGGCTTCTCGAAGCCCTATGTGGCAAAATACAACGCCAATGCCGGGATCATAACATTCACCGAGGGGCGTATCCTCGCGAGAGGCGTGAGCGTTTCGCTGGAGCCGAATGCGTCATCGGACAACAACTTTCACGCGGATAATCAGGCAGCAGAGAGCGAGGACGGCATATTCACAGGCGGAACGGTGACCCTCACGGTCGACGGCCTGTTCACAGATGCCGAGCGCTTCATTCAGGGACTGCCCGCAGCAGAAGCAGACGGATGGGTGCACTACGGCGACAACAAGCAGACTCCCTACGTGGCCATCGGCTACATAGCACGCTATCAGAGTGACGGAGTCGTCACATACGTGCCTACGATCATCCCGAAGTGCAAGTTCGGCCTGTTCAACCAGTCCGCACAGACACAGGGCGAGGAGATCGACTGGCAGACACAGGAGATCACGGCAAATATCCTCCGCTCGGATGATGCGAACCATGAATGGAAGTACGTCTCAGAGACAGAGTATGCCACAGAGGCAGAGGCTGAGGCAGCGCTTCAGACAAAGCTCGGCATCTATGTCGTGAATCCTCTCGTCTCACCTGTAGGCCCGGGCGTGACCCTGTACGGAATGCTCGTGAGCGACATTCAGACGGATGTCGTGGTCGGCGGAACCAGCATCACCGGAACACTGGCATTCCTCGATGAGGGTGAGCTGGTGACTGAGAAGGGTGAGGGCAACTTCCTGGCACTCCGCTTCGATAATCTCGACGCAAGGGCCACATCGGTGCGCGTAGGCATCGGATCAGACCTGACAGAGATCACATCCCTCGCAGACAAGAACGTGGTCGTCAAGGTCGCAGACAAGACGCAGAAGTTCAAGGTCATCTCTTCGGACGGCGAGCACACCGTGACTACAGAGTACGACCTCACAGGACTGACACTGGAGGTATGAGATGATAGTCAATGGGCGTGATATAAAGTTCTTGAGGAGCGTGATGGCCACTTGTAAGATAGCCGAGCTGTGCAAGGATGGCGACATTAAGAATGCCGCCACCCTCTTCGATGGGTCCTATCAGGACTCACAGAAGACCGCAGCCCAGTTCATGGCGATCATGAGCGACGGCTTCGAGCAGAATAAGAAGTTCAGAGAGCCGGGGTATGAACCCCGGCCTCTTGTGGCTGAAGAGGCAATGTGCCTCACCGAAGAGGAATTCTCACAGCTTTTCAAGGAAGCAGTCGAGGCATACTCCGGCGAGAAGCCGACAGTCGAGACGGAGCCTCCGAAGAAGCAAAAAAAAACAAAGACGACAGAATCGAGCTGAACCTATCGTGGTTCCTGTTCTACGGCAGGAAACTCGGAATGAGCAGGCAGGAGATCCTCTGCACTCCCCTGGGAGAGATGCAGGACATGATCGCCTGCCTCGCTATATATGAGGGCACAGCAAGGCCCAAAAAGAAGCCCAAGAAATGGGCGTATGACGACGCGATCAACTTGAGGTAAAAAATGGCCATAAACATAGGACCCCGGATCGGCATCGATGGCGAAGCCGAATACCGGAAAGAAATAAATAATATCATCCAGCAGACCCGGACACTGAAGTCGGAATATGACAAAGTCACGGCTGCCGGAGACAAGAACACGACCAGTCTCAAGAAGAACGCGGAGCAGCACAAGATCCTCTCTCAGCAGATAGAAGCTCAGGAACAGAGGGTCAAAGAGCTCGCGAGTATGGTCGAGCAGTCGGCGGAGAAGTACGGCGAAGCAGACACCAAGACCCTGAAGTGGAAGGAAGCGCTGAACAGCGCCGAGACCGAATTATCGAACCTGCAGGCAAAGCTGAAAGAGCTCCCCTCGAACCTCGAGCACGTCGGCACCAAGATGCAGGACATGGGCGACAAGATCAAGGGCGTCGGTCAGGGCATGACGAACCTGGGGCAGACCTTCGCGCCTGTATCAGCTGCAGCGGCAGCGGGACTCACGGCATCCGGGAAG
>Ga0256405_10003061_pt1 | contig 35759 bp, 37 predicted proteins | sample RumenRJG_02DNA_FD_189096 | JGI IMG/M metagenome (GOLD analysis project Ga0256405, IMG submission 189096) | Bovine rumen microbial communities from Lethbridge, Alberta, Canada - RJG_02 | ecosystem: Host-associated > Mammals > Digestive system > Stomach > Rumen | place: Canada: Alberta...
CAGATCCTCCTTGCTCTTCAGCAGCTTGAGCACCTTCTGCACCTCAGGGCTGTTCTTGCTGAAGTCCCCGAACTTCCTCATCTTTGCCAGGACAGTGGATTTGCCTGAAAGCTCGGAAAGGAGGATCTGCCTGTAATTTCCTACGGCAGAGGAGGATACATGTTCTATCAGGTTGCCGGACTTTAATACAACATCGGTATGGAGTCCCGCCTTATGGCTGAATGCAGCTTCTCCCACATATGGCTGCCGCTTGTCCGGCAGTATGTTTGCCAGCTCGTAGAAGTAGCGGGATGTGTGGGTCATAAGGTGAAGCCTGTCGGCCACATTCACAGTATTCATGGTCTTAAGGCAGATATCCGGAGCCAGGACGCACAGGTTTGTGTTTCCGCACCGCTCGCCCCAGCCGTTTATAGTTCCCTGCACATGGTCTATGTTGTCAAATTCTATGGCTGTCAGTGAGTTTGCCACTGCAGTGCCGCAGTCGTTGTGGAAATGTACTCCTATAGGGGGATATTTCTTCAGCTTTATATTGGATAGGGTCTTGTGCAGCTGCATCGGCAGTATGCCGCCGTTGGTATCGCACATCACAAGCCGTACAGCACCAGCCTCTTTTGCAATATCCATGGTCTTGAGGGTATATTCCCGGTCCACCAGGAGGCCGTCGAAGAAGTGCTCCAGGTCAAAGATGACTTTGCAGCCATGCTCTGTCAGGAACTTGATGGATTCAAAGATCATCTCCAGGTTCGTCTCGGGATCTACTCCCAGAACTTTCTCGGCATGGGCCCTGGAAGCTTTGCCCACCAGTGTCACATATTCGGTCTCTGCCTTAAGCAGGGACTGGAGGTGAGGATCTTTCTCTGTCTTGTCCTTAGGATTCTTTGTGAAGCCGAAGGCAACCACCTTGGCATGGTTCAGCTTGATCTTCTTCATCCGCTCAAAGTAGAGGGCATCTTTCTTGTTGGATGAGGGAAAACCCCCTTCGATGAAGTCTATCATCAGGTCATCCAGCTTGCGGGTGGCCAGGATCTTGTCTGCCAGGCTGAAGTTGATGTCTATTCCCTGGATTCCGTCCCGGAGTGTTGTGTCGAAGAGTTCTATCTTTTTCATTCTGCTGCCTCGCTCTCGCTGCTTATCTTGGATTTATTCAGCGCACTGAGATATGCCTTGGCACTTGCCTCCAGAATGTTGGTGGAAGCACCTTTGCCTGAGAATTTCTTTCCGTCCACGTTGATGACCACAGAAGCCTCTCCTACGGCAAGGCGGCTAGGACTTACGGCCTGGATAAGGAACTCCTCCAGCACCGCATGGAGTCCTGTTACCCGGTCTATGGCGTTGAATACAGCAGAAATAGGACCGTCGCCGATAGCTGCCTCCTGCTTTGTGCCGTTGGCATCCTCTATTTCTACAGTGGCAGTGGATATTCCTGAGTTACCGGACAGAATGCTGAAATATTTCATACGCATGGTGTCGGTCTTCTTTCCCAGCTCGTCGTTTACAATTGCAATTATATCCTCGTCGAAGACCTCGGTCTTGGTGTCTGCAGTCTTAAGCAGCTCCGGATAGATCTTCTTGAATTCATCGGAGGTAAGCTTGAAGCCCAGCTGCCGTACCCGTTTTTTGAAGCCGCTTATACCGGAATGGCGCCCCAGAACTATATCGTTGTGGTCACGGCCTATGCTTTCGGGGGACATGATCTCGTAGGTCTCCCTGTTCTTGATCACTCCATCCTGATGGATTCCTGCCTCGTGGGCAAAGATGTTCTCTCCAACCACCGGCTTGTTCTTTGGAACAGGGTAGTTGATTGTGTTTGCCACCAGCCGTGATGTCTTATAAATCTGTTTTGTGTTGATTCCTGTGGAGAAGTGGAGAAGGTCCTTGCGGACGCTCAATACCATGGCCAGTTCCTCAAGGGAGGCATTTCCAGCTCTTTCTCCGATGCCGTTCACTGTAACCTCAGCCTGCCGTGCTCCTGCCTGGATGCCGGAGATAGTGTTGGCAATTGCCAGACCCATGTCGTTGTGGCAGTGGACAGAGAGGATCACTTTATCGATATTAGGCACGTTCTCCTTGATTGCCTGGAGAAGGGCATAGTATTCAGACGGGGTGGTGTAGCCCACAGTGTCAGGGATATTGATGATATTTGCTCCTGCGCTGATCACTTTCTCCAGCACCCTGAAGAGGAACTCAGGATTGCTCCGGGTCGCATCCTCGGGGGAGAACTCCACCTGGTCTGTGAACTTGCGGGCATAGCGGACAGCCTTGGCTGCCATGGAAAGCACCTCGTCCTCGCTCTTCTTGAGCTTGTACATCATGTGGATGGGGGAGGTGGCGATAAAAGTATGGATAAGAGGATTTGCCGCACCTTTGAGAGCTTCTGCGGCTGCATCAATGTCAGCAGGCAATGCTCTGGCCAGGGCAGAGACGCCGGTGGTACGGATATTCTCGGCAATCAGCCTGACTGCTTTCATCTGCACCGGTGACGAGATAGGAAATCCTGCCTCGATATTATCCACTCCCAGCTTTGCCAGCTGCTCTGCTATATCCAGCTTCTGCTCCGGACTCATAGCGGCGCCGGGGGCCTGCTCGCCGTCCCGGAGTGTGGTGTCAAAAATCCTTATTTTTTCCATAATATCCTCGCAAAAAAGGTATGTTTTTAAAAACTGTTTGTCAATCCTTGTTAAACAGCAATTTTTGCTATATATTTATTATCGGAGAGTAATGATGAAAAAAACAACTGTTTTTATTATAAGTATTTTATTTATGTTATGCTGCGGTTTCCTGTCTGCTGACGAAGCTGTCCAGGAAGGTGAGGCAGTAATGTGTCCTACCGGTCTTTTCCCGGACCGTGGCTACTATGGTGCTTCAGACACTCTTGCCGTAGGAAGCATAGTAAAGGTGACAAACAAATCCAACAGCAAATCAGTTGATGTCTATATTGTGGACAAGTCAGATTCCTTCATGGTGCTCTCCTATGATGCAGCCTTAAAGATAGGCATCAAACGGAAGAACAGCGCAACAGTGCAGGTTTCTGTGATTCGCGCCGCATCTGTGGCTAAGCCTGAGAAACAGCAGGATAAGATTGTGCCTGTTGCAAAGAAAAGTTACCAGCTTCTGCCCGATGGTGTAGAGGCTGCCAAAGCGCCTGCTCCTGCAGAGGAAAAGACAGCTCCGGCTCAGGCACAGAAGAGCACTCCGGCTCCTGCAGTCAGACCTGTGGCTGCTCCTGTCACCCAGGATGAGGAAGAGGCAGTGTTCGAAAATATCAAGGACAAAGTTGTGGCTTTCATAGCAGCCGATGATGTGGATCAGACTGCAGCCAGGTATGTCTCTGCAGAGACCGTGGGAAAGAGCCTTCCTAAGCCGGCAGGAACATTCTATGTACAGCTTGGATTCTTCTCCAGCATCGACAATGCAGAGCAGATTGCATATACAGTTCAGACCAACTATCCGGTCCTTATCGTGAGCAAGGAGATGCCCACCTATGTAGGTTACCGCGTCCTTGCTGGACCAGCACCTCTGGCTGACAAGGAGGATGTCCTGGGCGATTTCCGGGATGCCGGATTCCCCGATGCATTTGCCAGCTTTTAAATGAGCGAGCTCCTTTTTGATTTTGATAACGAAGTTCCTCGGAAGACTGTAAAAGAAGGGCCGGAAGCCCGTATAGCCCAGCTTTCAGATCTGCTCCGCAGGTACCAGAACGAATATTATGTTCATTCACGCCCCTCGGTTTCCGATGCCGAGTATGACCGGCTCTTCGACGAGCTTCAGGCCCTGGAGGAACAGTATCCTGCGCTGAAGAAGCCCGATTCTCCAACTCTCCGCGTAGGCTCCGACCTGGAGGCTGACTTTGCCGAAGTAGTCCATGCCATTCCTGTATTGAGCCTTGATAAGACCCACTCAAAGGATGAGCTTATGAACTGGGTGACCAAGACAGAGAAGAACTGCGGCAGGACAGAGTTCATAGCCGAGGAGAAGATTGACGGAGTCTCCATAGTTCTGACCTACAGGGATGGTCTTCTGGTACAGGCTGCCACCCGTGGAAACGGCTTTGTGGGCAACGATGTCACTGCCAATGTGAAGACTGTGAGAAGCATACCTCTTAAGCTTTCTCAGCCTGTGGACCTTACAGTCCGGGGAGAGATTTATCTTCCTCTTGAGGCATTCTCCCTGGTGAACGACCGTCTTGATGTCCCCTATGCAAATCCCCGCAACCTGGCATCCGGCACACTCAGGAGACAGAAGAGCTCCGAGGCTGGTGAGATACCTCTGGACAGCTTTATCTATGAGGGATTCTTCCCGGAGAAAGATGCGCCGGCCACCCATAGGGAGGTGCTTGACCGTCTTAGGGAACTGGGGTTCAAGGTGAACAGCAGGACCACACTTTTCTCTGCCGGAGATTCCCAGGCTATTGCAGATTACATTGAGAAAGAGCGGGAGGAGCGGAAGAACCTCCCTTACGAAATAGACGGCCTTGTGATCAAGCTGAACGACATAAAGATGCGGGAGGAACTGGGCTACACCGGCCACCATCCGCGGTGGGCCATCGCCTATAAATTTCAAGCTCCCGAAGGCATATCTGTTGTGAAAGGGATTGATGTGCAGGTGGGACGTACCGGCCGCATCACCCCGGTTGCCAGGATAGAGCCTGTGGTGGTAAGCGGTTCCACTGTGTCCAACGTGACTCTCCACAACCAGGATTATATTGATATGCTGGAACTGGCGGTGGGGGACAAGGTTACAGTATCCAAGCGGGGTGATGTGATTCCTGCGGTGGAGGCTGTGGTGGAGAAGAACGAAGTTGGGAATCCTGTCTGGAGGATGCCTTCCACCTGCCCGGTCTGCGGCAGCAGCCTGGTGCTGGAGGGTTCTCATCACTTCTGCAAAAACATGCAGTGCAGCGCCCGGGTCAAGGGACAGATAATCTTCTTTGCCTCGGTAGCCCAGATGGATATAGAGACCCTGGGAAGCGAGACTATCGAGTTCCTGGTGGACAACGGTTTTATCCACAGCATTCCCGAGCTTTACACCTTTGATTTCCATCGGCTCAAGGACTATCCAGGCTTCGGTGACAAGAAGGTTGATCTTATAATAAAAGGGCTTGAGAAGAGCAAGGGAACCGATTACCTCAAGGTGCTCTCATCCTTGGGAATACCCGAGATCGGCAACAAGGTCAGCGAGACTCTGATCAGGAACGGCATAGACTCCATCGACAAGCTTTATGATGTTGTGGATGCCGGGGATGTGGCAAGGCTGACATCTTTTGAAGGAATCGGGGAAAAGACAGCCCGGATCCTGATTAAGGAATTCTCATCACCTGAGTTGCGGGCTCAGATAGAGGCACTGCGGCAGGCAGGTCTTAAGTTCAAGCAGGATGCACCGCTGCAGAAGGAGCTTATAAACAACAAGTTCCAGGGGCAGTCCTGGTGCATCACAGGCAGTTTTGTGAACTTCAAGCCCCGTACTCTGGCGGCGGTGGAGATAGAGAAAAGGGGAGGCAAGGTAGTCTCCCAGGTGACAGGTAAGACAACCCACCTGTTGGCAGGTATGGATCCGGGCAGCAAGCTGGACAAGGCAAGGGCCAATAGAGTCACTGCGGTTGTGGATGAGGATGAATTCATGCATCTCCTGGCAGAGGCTTGAAAATCTTTCTGTTAGGACTTACAATTCAAAAAAGAGGGTACTACTTATGGATGAACAGCTTTATCAGCAGATTAAAGGTAATATAGATCAGGTTCTTGAGCAGCTGGCTGCATCTGCGGCAAAAGCTGGACGGAAGGAAAGTGATGTCCGCCTTATGTGTGTCACAAAGACCAAGCCTTATGAATATGTGGAGGCTGCATATAAGACAGGACAGCGTCTTTTCGGCGAGAACAGGGTTAACGAGCTTTCCGAGAAGTTTGCAAGTTTCTATCCCGACGGCGAGGTGCACCTTATCGGACACCTTCAGAGAAACAAGGCGAAGGATGCGGTGAAATATGCATCTTCCATCGACTCCATCGATAAATATGAGACAGCTGTGGCTGTGAACAAATACTGCCAGGAGTTCAACAGGAAAATCGATATTCTTCTTGAGTACAACACTGCAGAAGAGGCTTCCAAGAGCGGCTTCACATCAGAGGATGACTTCTTTGCCGCTATCGATAAAATCAGGGAGCTCCCTTGCATCAACATCAGAGGACTTATGACTGTAGGACCTCTCTATGCTGACCTGGCAACCCAGGAGGGGCGCGATGCGGTGCGCGGTGCTTTCCGCCATCTTGTAAAGCTTTTCAACGCAGTGGATGTGCGCCATCCCGACCTTAAGATTAAAGAACTTTCCATGGGAATGTCCTCTGATTTCGACATTGCCATCGAGGAAGGATCCACCATAATCCGCATAGGAACCAAACTCTTCGGAGCACGCCAGTACAATATATGAGAAAAATCCTGGTGCTGCTGCTTATTCTTATGATATCTCTGCCTGCCGGTCTCTTCGGGGCCGAAAGCAAATCAAGCAGCTCCAAGGATAATAATGAACTGGATAATGTCTATCCGGATCTTCTGCCGGAACCTTATGATCCCGATGAATACCCGGCCTGGACCAAGAAGCTCCGCCGTGCCACAGTAGTTTTTGTGGGAAGCTATCCTCTGTCAGTCTTTTTCACCAAGCTGGGAATAGACCTGTATGACTGGGGTTATCATGGTTTCAGCTCTGAGTATTCTCCTGCTATCCTGGGAGGAGGCGGCGACAAGAGCAGAAAGATGACCACCAGCGAGATCAAGCGGGTGACTCTGGCAGCTCTGGCTGTCTCGGGATGTGTCACATTGGCTGATTTTATCATCCAGGAGATAAAGGAAAACAAGAAGGCCAAGGCTGCGGAAAAGAAATGGAAAAAATCTCACTGACCGTAGAGGCCTTGGATGCTCCTGTCCGGGCTGACCGCTATATTGCTGAGCATTCTGATATAAGCCGCAGCAGGCTTAAGGGGGATTGCATTCTCCTTGTGAACGGAAAGGAAGCCAAGCTGTCAAAGAATGTTTCGGAAGGTGATGTCATAAGCCTTGAGATTGCCGAGGTCAAGGGGCCTGAGGATATAGAGCCCCAGAAGATGGATCTTGATATCATCTACGAGGATGATAATGTGATTGTTCTTAACAAGGCGCAGGGGGTGGTGGTTCATCCTGCTGCCGGCAATTTTCAGGGAACCCTGGTCAACGGCCTTCTGGATTATGTCTCCGGCATAGAGGAAGAGTTTGATGACGATACAGTGCGTCCAGGTATTGTCCACCGGCTGGACAAGGATACATCAGGGGTCATCATCATAGCCAAGAATCCCCAGACCCACGAATTTCTCTCCAGACAGTTCAGGGATAAGACAACACGCAAGACTTATGTTGCCATAGTCAGGGGCAGGCTGCCTAAAAAGCATGATACAATCGATACCTATATAGTCCGGGACCGCCAGAACCGGAGGAAGTTCACTGTTCCTTCAGGGGTTAAGGGAAAACAGGCTGTAACAGAATATCAGGTGGAAAAAGAGTTTGGAAACTACACTTTTGTAAGTCTTTTTCCCCACACCGGCCGGACACATCAGCTTAGGGTCCATATGCAGCATCTTAATGCTCCGATTCTGGGGGATCCTGTCTATTCCCGTTCCGACAGCCGTTTCCCCGATGCCACCCTTATGCTCCACGCCGCAAGCCTTGAGATTTTTATTCCGGGAGTGGAGACAAAGATGATGTTCTGCGCCCCCGTGCCTGAACGTTTCAAGCAGGTGCTGGACCAGCTTTCCACTGGAGATAGGCAATGAAGCTGTACACCATATTCCAGCCCTACGAGGTTACAAATACCTATCTGCTCCATCAGGATGGCGAGAAAAATGCGGTGATAGTGGATCCGGGGCGCTTTGACCTGAACCTGCTTAACCTTGTGGAGGAGCATGATCTGTATATCTCCCATGTACTGCTGACCCACTCCCATATCAATCACACCCGGGGTATTCCCACATTGATGAAGATTTATGATGCAGAGATTTACAGCATGAAAAGTTCTATCCATGGTTTTACGACTAAGCTCATCAAAGAGGAAACAACCTTTTCTCTTCCGGGAATGGAGGTGCGGGCTGTTCCTGTACCGGGACATTCTGACGATTCTGTCATCTATATAATAGAGAACATGCTGTTCACCGGAGACACTCTCATGGCAGGCTATACCGGCCAGACTGCAGGGCTTTCGGAGCAGAAGGCCATGACCGCCCTTATACGCCGCAAGATATTCGGCCTGGACGGAGAATATCTCCTTTTCCCTGGCCATGGTTCTCCCTCGACCTTAAGTGCAGAAAAGAAGAGCAACCTCCTTCTTCAGGAATAAGCATCTATAATTTTTTCTTATAGATGATATCCCCTTTTCTCTCATTTTTGTCTTAAATGTTTAAATTCTCCAGCTGTTCGATAATATTTTGTTATCGCTTTTCTCAATTTTATTATAAGAAATTATTATGCAAACTATAAGATTTTGTTGACAAATCCAGGGCTTCGGCTGATAGTGTAAGTAACAAATCTTTAGGAGGAAAATATGAAAAAGACAATGGTTGTTCTCTTCCTGATCCTTTGTATATTACTAGTTTCTGAGACAGCATTTGCCAAAGGAAAATCCGAAGAGAATTACAAGGCAGTAATGGGCAGTTCCAGCTTAGGCGGAACATGGTATTCCTGCGCATGTAAGATCGGTGCAGTTGCGGAGCAGTATGAGGGTCTTAATATAACAGTTCAGGCTACAGGCGGTGGAGCAGAGAACATCCGTCTTATGGCACAGAACGAGGCTCAGCTTGGACTGGCAGAGCCAAGTATTGCATCATATGCTTATAATGCGACAAGCATTTTCCAGGGAGATCCGCATAAGGATATCCGTTTCATCACAGACCTTTATCCAAACGCACTTTGCGCTATGGTTATGAAGTCTGGAGACATCAAGACTTTTGAAGACCTCAAGACACCTGCAGGCGGAAAGAAGAAAGGATTCTGCTTCGGTTCACCAGGCTCAGGGGACGAGCTGGTATGGATTGAGGCCCTTTCCGGCTTCGGAATCACCAAAGATATGCTGGACTGGAGACCACTCTCCCATTCCGAGCGTGTAACAGCTTTCAAGGACCGCCAGCTTGAGTGCTTGGGCTATGCAACTGCACAGCCATCAGGTTCCATCATGGAGGCATCTGCTCAGACACCTATCAGACTGCTTGCTATCGGCGGCAAAGACCGGGAAAAGATTCTGAAGGATTATCCGTGGTATGATCCGTACACAATCAAGGCAGGAATGTACAATGGTGTTGACGAGCCTGTTGAGACCATCAGTATCGGTGGCTATGTAATCGTAAACCAGGATGTTCCTGAGGAATTCGTTTACAAGATTCTCAAGGCTATGTACAGCAAGGAAGGACTTGCACAGGTTCAGGGCGTATCTGCTGGAACCAAGGCTGTAAGCCTGGAGACTGCTCTCGGCGGAAACAAGGATGGAAAGATTCTTCCATTCCACCCAGGTGCTATCAAATTCTATAAAGAAGTGGGCATGATTAAGTAATAAGTTGCCTTATGGATACCCATAAGGCGATTTAATAAAAACTATAACGGAAGTTTATTTAGGAGGCAGAAAAAATGGGAAAGAAATTATTTGTACTGGGAGCAGGTAATATTTGCGGCTGGTCTCTCAGAACTGTTTCAAAGCTTACAGATAAGAGTCTTTTCGAGAAAATCACTATCGGTGACATCAATGTAGAGGGTGCCAATAAGCTGAAGGATGAGCTTAAGGACCCAAGAATTGATGTGGTAAAAGTTGATATTGTAAATGACGAGGCTGGTGCTATTGAGAAAATCAAAGGCTACGACCTGGTTATGGACGGAACCAAGATCAGCCTGAACGGAATCTCCACAAGAGTTATCCTGAAGGCTGGCTGCGATGGAATCAACCTGAACGGAATCGGAGCTGAGTATCAGTACAGCGATGGTTTCAAGGAAATCGGCAAGATTATGGTTCCTGGCTTCGGAATGACCCCAGGTTTGACAGATGCAATGGTACAGGCCGGATCAAAGCTGCTCGACAAGATTGATACTGTAAGAATCAGCCACTGTGCATACAGACCTATCGCTTATTCTCCTTCCATCTTCGAGACAACATCTATGGAGTATGATCCTGAGGATCCAGGAAGAATGGTATATGAGGATGGCGAATACAAGCATGTTCCTCCATTTGCCCGGGAAAGACTTATCCCATCTCCTGCCCCCTATGGAGTAACTCCACAGTATATTATCCCTCATGCTGAGACCAGAACTGCCAAGCAGTGGCTCTGCAAGATCGGCAAGGAACCAAGACTTATCGAAGTCAGAGGAACATGGCCACAGAAGAACATGCGGCTCATCAAAGCCCTCTATGAATGGGGTATCATGCAGAATGACACCTTCATCTGCGACGGTAAGGAAATGAAGATCATGGATGTTCTGGGTCAGTATCTGTACCAGAAGGAAGTAGGACATGTCACCGATTTCTACGGTTACTGCCTCTATATCCAGATGCTTGGCGAGCGGGGCGGAAAGAAGTATGAGGAAGTATACTATCATACACACCCAACTTCTGACGGAAGCGTTCCGGGCTGGGAAGGCCTCAACGCATACATCAGAAACGTAGGTACACCGATGGGTGCAGGTGCAATCCTCATTGCTCAGGGCAAGAGTCATGGAACAGGCTGTGTAGTTCCGGAAGAGGCCTTTGACTGCGAGGATGTATTCAGGATCTGCGAAGAGACCGGAATCAAGGTACACCATACCGAACGGGAAATTCCAGATTATAACTACTGATTTTTTCTCTCTAAAACATATGGGGCGGGTACGGCAAAAACCGTATCCGCCTTTTTCTTGAAAAAAGTATTTGCAAAATATATATAAATAATGTTAATATACTAAAAGGGGAGGAGAAATGTCTAAGATTCTGAGTGTCGGTATTGATATCGGCACCACGACAACTCAGGTTATTTTCAGCCGCATCACAATAGACAACACAGCCTCCTATTTCACAGTTCCCCGCATATCTGTCCTTGATAAGGAAATCGTCTACCAGAGCCCTGTTTTCTTCACTCCCCTGAAACAGCAGGTGTTCATAGACGGCGACAAAGTCAGGGATATAGTTGCAGCCGAGTTCCAGAAAGCCGGTTTCCAGCCCTCGCAGGTAGATACCGGCGCAGTAATCATAACAGGCGAGGCTGCCAGGAAGGAGAACTCCAAGACAGTGCTGGATACCTTGAGCGATTTTGCGGGAGATTTTGTGGTCTCCACCGCAGGACCGGACCTTGAGTCGGTAATATCAGGCAAGGGAAGCGGAGCATACCAGTACAGCATGGACAACCTATGCACTGTGGTCAACCTGGACATCGGCGGTGGAACCACCAACATAGCCCTGTTTGACAGCGGCAAGGTGAAGGCCAAGACCTGCTATGACATCGGCGGCCGGCTTATCCGGCTGGACAAGGATGGTACAATCCAGTACATAGCGCCCACACCCCGGCTGATTGCAGACAAATTGGGAATCTCCATAAAGGTTGGCAGCAGGGCAGATGAAAGCACACTCTCAAAGATTACCGATGTGATGGCTGACATTCTGGCACAGTCCATAGGCCTAAAGGAATACACTCCTCTGGCCGAGGCAACCAGGACCAAGACCAGCAGCGCCGACACCTTCCGCCAGCCTATAGAGCGGATCTGCTTCTCCGGTGGCGTGGCAGACTGCATAAAGAGCACATCAGATGATCTCTTTGCCTTCGGCGATATCGGAATCCTCCTGGGGCGCTCCATCAGGAACAACCCATATTTCGCAAAGGCACGCCAGATTGATGCAAGCCAGACTATAAGGGCCACAGTTGTAGGAGCCGGAACCTACACCATGAACCTGTCGGGCAGCACTATCTACTATTCACGGGGAATATTCCCCCTTAAGAATACCCCGGTGTACAAGCTTCCGGCCGAAGTGGAGGATGCTCTGTTCAGGGGAGAGGTTGAGCCACTTATGGAAGGGCTCAAGTGGTTCATGTCCCAGTCCGGTTCAAGCCAGATAATAATGGCAGTGAAGGGACCTCATAACCCCACATTCCAGACTCTGGAACTGGCTGCCGGCTGCCTGGTGAAAAGTGCAGATGCTGTGCTTCCGCCGGATGCACCTATCATTGTCATTTCAGAGGAAGATATAGCCAAAGCTCTGGGAATTGCCATGAGCAACGCCTCGGACAAAAGAAGAAAAATTGCCTCCATCGACAGCGTAAGCGTTGAGGATGGAGATTACTTAGATATCGGGAGCCCTCTTATGGACGGGCTTGTGGTTCCAGTCATCGTGAAGACGCTGCTTTTCGGATAAGGGGATAGATGTGAGACTGAGTACTGTTTTAGCTGGAAAGAGCTTCGAGTTCAAATCTATCAAGGAAGTGCTGGCAAAAGCCAACGAGGCCAAGTCTGGGGATCAGCTTGCCGGCATCGCCGCAACCTCGGACCTGGAGCGGGTGGCGGCTAAGGCTGTGTTAAGCCGCCTTCTGGTGCGGGACCTCAGGGAAAACCCGGTGGTCTCCTACGAGGATGACGAAGTTACCCGTATTAATCAGGATTCCATAGTGCCGGAGGTTTACGACGGCATCAAGAACTGGAGCATCGCAGAGCTCCGGGAATATATACTTGACTACAGGACCACCGAGGATGACATAAGGCGGCTTTCCACAGGCCTTACCGCAGAGGTGGTGGCAGGTGTGTGCAAGCTCATGAGCAACCTGGATCTGGTCTATGGTGCCAACAAGGTGCGGGTAACCGCCACCTGCAATACCACCATAGGCAGACGGGGCTGCCTATCCACCCGCCTCCAGCCTAACCATTCCACCGATGACGTGGACGGCATAACAGCATCCCTCTTCGAGGGGCTTTCATACGGTTGCGGCGATGCCCTCCTGGGCCTCAATCCGGTGAACGACACAGTATCAAGCCTGGCTGCCATCCTGGAGCGGTTTGACGAGATAAAGAACAGGTTCGAGATTCCTACCCAGATCTGTGTACTGGGACATATAACAACTCAGATAGAAGCAGTTAAGCGTGGTGCTCCCTGCGACATGATATTCCAGTCAATTGCCGGCAGCCAGAAAGGCAACAGCGCCTTCGGCTTCAATGCCGACACAGTAAGGGAGGCCCAGGCTCTCCTTAAAGAAAAAGGTACAGCAAAAGGTCCTAATGTTATGTATTTTGAGACAGGACAGGGAAGCGAGCTCTCCTCCGACGCCCATTACGGCGCCGACCAGGTGACTATGGAATCCCGCTGCTATGCCTTTGCCCGTGAGTTCAAGCCTTTCATGGTCAACACAGTAGTAGGTTTCATCGGACCGGAATACCTTTACGACAGCCGTCAGGTGATCAGAGCAGGTCTTGAGGACCACTTCATGGGCAAGCTCTCCGGAATCCCCATGGGCTGCGACTGCTGCTACACCAACCATATGATGGCAGACCAGAACGATATCGAGAACCTGGCCATCCTGCTGGCCGGTGCCGGTGTGAACTACATTCTGGGCGTTCCTACCAGCGACGATGTCATGCTGAACTATCAGACAAATGCATATCACGATTCTCAGGCAGTCCGGGAGATCCTGGGCTTGAGACCTATCAAGGAATTCGAAGAGTGGCTTGAGAAGATGGGCATAATGGAAAACGGAAAACTTACAGACAGGGCAGGAGATCCTACAATTTTCTCCAATCCAAGGAGCTAGAGATGGAAAGAGATGAATTAGTTGCCCTGATTACAGCAGAAGTTATAGCTCAGCTTAAGAAGGCAGGCTGGAAAGCTCCTGAAAAACCAGTACCTCCACCTTTTGCTCCACAGGAAAAGGCTGATAAGAAAGAGCTGCCTCCAGATTTCGATATCGCTTCAGAAGAAGTTAAGAAGATTCCTCTTCTGGAAAATCCAATAGATCCAGTTGAGCTGTCACATATGAAAAAGCGGACCACCGCCAGGATCGGCGTAGGCAAGTGCGGCGCCCGGCTCAACACCCAGACCATGCTTACCCTCAGGGCCGACCATGCTAAAGCCCGTGACGCTGTCATGAAGGATGTGGATGAGAACCTTCTTAAGAGTATGAGCCTTTTCAGCGTGAAGACCCAGTGCGACACAAAGGATATATTCATAACCAGGCCCGACCTGGGACGCCGTCTCTCTCCCGAGGGAGTGGAGACTCTCAAGGAAAAGTGCGCAAAGAATCCGGATGTGCAGATCTATGCTGCCGACGGCCTCAGCTCAACTGCCATAAATGCAAACCTGGACAAGATCATGCCTGTACTTATGAAGGGTCTTGAGAGCAAGGGGCTTACAGTAGGGACACCGTTCTTCATGAAGTACGGTCGTGTGGCTGCCGAGGATCAGGTGGCAGAGATTGTAGGTGCAAAGGTGGTGTGCGTCCTTATCGGTGAGAGACCGGGCCTTGCCACATCAGAGAGCATGAGTGCATACATTGTTTACAATGCCCATGTGGGAATACCTGAGTCCAAGCGCACAGTTGTTTCAAATATCCACAAGGACGGCCTTTCTGCTGTGGAGGCAGGAGCCTATATTGTGGAAGTCATAGAGAAGATACTGGCTGCCAAGGCCAGCGGTGTAGATCTGGTCAAGTGAGGAGAGAATGAAGGGAGAACCGATTCAGACCAACATATTGAGTGTCAACATCATCCCGAATGTGAACCCATATCTGGCAAAGGAGCTTAAGCTTCCAGAGGGGCATATCAGCCTGGGGCTCATCTCCACAGACTGCGATGATGTCTCCTATGTGGCACTGGACGAGGCCACCAAGAAGGCCCGGGTCGAAGTAGTATATGCCAGAAGCCTCTACGCCGGATCCTCCAATGCAAGCACCAAGCTGGCAGGAGAATTCCTTGGCATCATATCAGGGGACAGCCCGTCAGAGGTCCGGAGCGGACTGGAGGCTGCCGTGAATTTTATAAAGAACGATGCTCATTTCTACACAGCAAATGATGATGGATCCATCGTCTACTTTGCCCAGTGCATTTCCCGCACCGGAAGCTACCTTTCCAAGGGAGCAGGAGTGCCGGAGGGGACAGCAATGGCATACCTGATTGCCCCTCCTATGGAGGCGATCATGGGACTGGATGCAGCCATCAAGGTGGCAGAAGTGACAATGAATGCTTTTTATGGACCGCCTACAGAGACCAACTTTGCAGGTGGACTTTTGACCGGTGACCAGGCGGCCTGCAAGGCAGCCTGTCAGGCATTTGCAGATGCAGTATGTGCAGTTGCCGAGAAACCGATACGCTATTGAGCAGGGGGATGCAGATGGACAGAGATTTACAGTCGATACAGGAAGTCAGAGATCTGGTTGCGAAGGCAAAGGCAGCCCAGGCAGAGCTGGCCGAATTCAGCCAGGAGAAGATAGATAAGATCTGCGAGGCCATAGCTGAGGCCGGTGCCAAGAATGCAGAGCGCCTTGCAAAGATGGCCAGCGAGGAGACAGGCTTCGGAATCTGGCAAGACAAGATACTCAAGAACATACTTGGAAGCACCCTTACCTGGAATGCAATCAAGGATATGAAGACTGTGGGAATCATCAGAGAGGACAAGGCAAAGCACCTTATGGAGGTTGCAGTCCCCATGGGAGTTGTGGCAGCCCTTATTCCTTCCACAAACCCAACCTCCACAGTGATGTACAAGAGCATGATCTCCATCAAGGCGGGGAACTCCATAGTCATCAGCCCGCACCCAAATGCAAAGAACTGTATCCTTGAGACATATAAAATCGTGGCTCAGGCTGCAAAGAGCGCCGGTGCCCCGGACGGCATAGTACAGTGTGTCACAATTCCTTCCCCGGAGGGAACATCAGCACTCCTTAAGCACAAGGATGTGGGCATTATCCTGGCCACCGGCGGCGAAGCAATGGTGCGGGCAGCATACAGCTCCGGCCACCCCGCCCTGGGCGTCGGCCCTGGAAACGGCCCGTCCTACATCGAGAAATCAGCCGACATCAAGGAGGCTGTGCGCCGTATATTTGAGAGCAAGACTTTTGACAACGGCACAATCTGCGCATCTGAGCAGAGCATAGTTACAGAAGAGTGCATCAAGGATCAGGTGATTGCCGAAGTTAAAAAACAGGGCGGTTACTTCCTGAGTCCCGAGGAATCGGACAAGCTGGGCCGTTTCATCATGCGGGCCAACGGCACCATGAACCCGGCTATCGTAGGCCGCAGCGCCAAGGTTATCGCAGAGAAGGTGGGCCTCTCTATTCCGGAGGGAACCCGTATCCTTATCTCGCCCCAGACCACAGTAGGCAAGGATAACCCATATTCACGGGAGAAGCTGTGTCCTATCCTGGCCTTCTATGTGGAGAAGGACTGGGAAAGCGCATGTGAGCGCTGCATGGAGATTCTGCACAACGAAGGTGTGGGGCACACCATGACTATCCACAGCCAGGATGAAAGCGTGATCAAAGAATTTGCACTTAAGAAGCCGGTATCAAGGCTTCTGGTGAATACAAACGGATCCTTGGGCGGCGTAGGTGCCACCACAGGTCTGGCTCCAGCTCTCACCCTGGGATGCGGAGCAATGGGTGGCAGTGCCACATCGGATAACGTAGGACCTCTCAACCTGATCAACATCAAGCGGGTGGCCTATGGAATAAAGGAGCTTGCAGACCTGCGGGGCGGAAACCCTGCACCTGAGGCGCCGAAAGCTGGATCAGCACCAAAAGCTGCTCCGGAGCCGGCAGCTGAGGCAAAGGGAGCAAGCATGCTGACAAAGGAAGATATCGAGCGGATCACCCGGTCGATATTAGCAAAATTGCAATAAAAAATGAATGTAAATACAGGAGGAGAAGATGGCAAATTTACAGGCATTGGGAATGGTTGAGACAAAAGGACTTGTAGGCTCAATCGAGGCAGCAGATGCAATGGTTAAGGCTGCGAATGTACGGCTTATCGGCAAGGTACATGTAGGCGGCGGACTTGTGACTGTAATGGTACGGGGCGATGTAGGTGCAGTGAAGTCAGCTACAGATGCAGGTGCAGCAGCAGCATCCAGAGTTGGAGAGCTGGTGAGTGTGCATGTAATCCCAAGACCACACGAGGAAGTTGAGTTTATTCTTCCAAAACTTGAGATGTGAAAAAGCTATGAGTACAACAGCAAAGAAAACAAAAGAAACAAAGGAGATTACTATGGCAAATTTACAGGCATTGGGAATGGTTGAGACAAAAGGACTTGTAGGCTCAATCGAGGCAGCAGATGCAATGGTTAAGGCTGCGAATGTACGGCTTATCGGCAAGGTACATGTAGGCGGCGGACTTGTAACTGTAATGGTACGGGGAGACGTAGGTGCTGTTAAGTCAGCAACAGACGCAGGTGCAGCAGCAGCATCCAGAGTAGGAGAGCTGGTGAGTGTGCATGTAATCCCAAGACCACACGAAGAAGTAGAATTCATTCTTCCTAAGCTTGAGATGTAATCAAGGCGGTGACCTTTGAGACGCAAAGTGCTTTCAGATGTGGAGCTGCGTTCCCGCCATGCCGAGGATGAAGTGATCAAGGTGGACAAGGATACTGTGATAACTCCTGCCGCCATGGATTATATCCGTCAGCATGGAATAGAGCTTGAGACTGGGGAAAAGAAGCAGGAGACCATGACAGTGTCCAAGATTCCTGTCAAGGAAGGAAAGTTCACATACGTGGACTACGAGACAGGTGAGGAGCTTGATCATAAGCCCGAGGAGATGACACATCTCTGGGGTAACAAACTTGTTTCAAAGACCCATCCCCGCATTGCCTTCAGGGGAGCTTTGGATTCCCTTATGGCAGAGGTGATGTGGACCCAGACCATAGCTGTGGAGGAACACTATTCCGCTGTTTGTGCAGACTTGGAAGAGGTGCTTCTGCTGCTCCGCAAGGTTATGTCGGCCGAGGTGAGGGATGTCCCTCTGGAGAAGCTTGTCTTATTGGGTATGGACAGCGCAAGGATGCGCCAGATAACCCATCATATGAGGGACGAGCTTAAGATGGATCATCCTGTGCCAAGCTATAAATTTGGAAAGATGTGTACGGCGCTGAACCGGCTCAGGACCTGTGTGCGTGCTGCGGAATTAGCTGCGGCCAGGGCCTTCTACGAGGGCAAGAAGTGCACCAGGGTGGACATAGTGGAGACTATGAACCGGCTCTCAAGCTGTATCTATATCATGTACTGCAAGGTTATCGGAAAGATTTATCAGGTGGACAAATGAACTACTACAGCGAGAAGGATATTCGGGACATTGTGGCCAAGGTGGTGAACTCTTCTCTTGGTGCCGCTGAGAGCAGGCCCAAGGCTGCTGACAGCAATGAAGGCATTCTGGTGGAGGTTTCTGCCCGGCATGTGCATCTTACCGTAGAGGATGTGGAGGCACTGTTCGGCAAGGGCTACCGGCTTACACCCAAGAAGATGCTGAGCCAGCCTGGAGAATTCCTTTCCAATGAGCGGGTGAAGCTGGTCACTGACAAGGGCTTTATGCAGAATGTGGCTGTGCTTGGTCCTGAGCGGAAGCGGACTCAGGTGGAGCTTTCTGCCACCGACGCAAAGTCACTGGGTGTAAATGTTCCGGTGCGGCTTTCGGGAGATCTGGATGGCTCTGGCGATATGCTGATCATAGGCAAAGAGGGGTGCATAAAGGCAAAAGAGTGTGCCATAATTGCCCAGGCTCATATCCATATGACCACAGAGGATGCCCAGAGACATCAGGTCAAGGATGGCCAGAGAATGAGTGTGCAGCTGGCATCGGACCGTCCTGTGGTGCTTGAGAACGTTATAGCCCGGGTCAAGGATAAATCCAAGGCTTTCCTGGCCATGCACATCGATTTCGACGAGGCAAACGCTGCCTGTGTCAATGAGGGCACAAAAGCGTTCATAGTAAAACGGTGGTGAATATGTCAGAAATGAGTATTGACGATATTGTAACATTGATCACAAAGCAGGTGATGGAGACAATTGCCCAGAAAAAGCAGGCAGCAGGTGCTGCAGACTGCCAGGGCGAAGCCTGCGTTGAATCAGTGCGTAAGAAAGTGCTGCTTGTAGGTCCCAAGGATCCACTCCCTGAGGGAATCCTGACCGGTGCGGCAATATATGACATAGAGGATTTCAAGGCAGAGCGGAATGTGCTCAAATATGACCAGGTGATCATAACAAAGCTTGACCTGGCCCAGCTTTCCGATGCCGCAAACGGCAGGACCGGTGACCCAGTTGCCAATGCAATAATCTATGCTCTTCTTGAGGGTGTGGATGTGCTTATGACAGGCTGTGCACTGTGCTACCGCAAGTTTGCAGGAAAGGGGAGCAGCGCATTCTATAATATGCTTGACGGTTATGCCAAGAAGCTCCAGATCTACGGCGTAAAGCTTCTGGACACCAATCTGCAGCTCAAGGTTCAGGAGGCAGTTCCTCCAAAGTATCCTTCAAAGCCTGCAATTGCCCACATGCCGGTGCTTCCCCCAAAGGACAGCCGGCTTGTGACAGAGTCCGATGCCCTTAAGCTTGCAGCCGATGCAAAGGATCAGGTGACACTTCCGGCAGGTTCAATTCTTACTCCGCTGGCCAAGGATGTGTTTACCCGGGCTAAGCTCAAGGTGGTTATGGAATGAAGATCTGCAGAGTGATCGGCCATGTTTGGGCCACAAAGAAGGAAGAGCGCCTGGAGGGCCTCAAGCTCATGGTAGTCCAGGAGGACGAGCCTGGAAAGAGCAGGAAAGAGGTCTTTGTGGCAGCAGATACAGTGTGCGCTGGAATCGGCGACCAGATCATAGTGGTCTCCGGCTCTACAGCCCGCAAGGTGTTTGGACGGGACGATATGCCTGTTGATGAGGCTATTGTCGCAATTATTGATAATCTTGAGATTGGACAGGAAGCTAAATGAGCCTGAAGGATAAAGTGAGAGATGCAGGTGTCGCCGGATGCGGCGGTGCCGGATTCCCGACTGCGGTTAAACTGGGCGGTACCTATGAATATCTCATAGTGAACGGTGTTGAATGTGAGCCTCTTCTCCGCACCGACCGCTATATCATGCGTACCTTTGCAGACCGTGTGGTCTCTGCCGTGAGTGCTGTGCAGAAGGAGCTGGCTATTCCCAATGCAGTCATTGCTCTTAAGCACAACTATACCGAGGAGATCAAAAGTCTTGAGAAAGCCATAAAGGCAGCAGGGGCATCTGTCAAGATCCATCAGCTTGAAAGCTTCTATCCTGCAGGGGACGAGCAGACTCTGGTCTACGAGGTCACCGGCCGCATTGTGCCGCCAGGTGGCATCCCGGGCAAAGTAGGTGCTGTTGTGGACAATGTGGGAACCATGCTGGCAATACAGGATGCCCTTGAGGATATCCCATTCACACATAAATATCTGACAGTGAACGGCGATGTGGCAAAGCCGGCTGTCCTCAGGGTACCGGTGGGAACCAGCTTTAAAAAGTGCCTGGAACTGGCCGGCGGCACACTGAATGACAAGTTCGTGCTGGTATCAGGCGGCCCGGCTATGGGACGCATCATAAAGCAGGAGAACCTGGACAGGGAGTTTGTGACCAAGACCACATCCGGTATTCTGGTGCTGCCGGCCGACGGCTACCATGCCGGGTACCAGGATATGAATCCGATGCATATGCTCAGCCGGGCAAGGTCGGCCTGCATCCAGTGCTCCTTCTGTACCCAGCTGTGCCCCCGCGCGCTTCTGGGTCATCCCCTCCATCCTCATAAGATCATGCGCCGCATGGCGGTGTCCGCCGATATAGCTTCAGTTCTGGATGACCCAGAAATTCAGGCGGCACAGCTGTGCTGCGAGTGCGGCGTCTGCGAGATCTACGCCTGCCCCATGGGGCTCCAGCCCAGGCGGATCAACGGCCTGATCAAGCGGGAAATGGCTGCGCAGAAGCTTAAATACAACGCCGGTGACATAGAACTGGCGGCAAATGCAGAGAGGGAGAACCGGAAGGCTCCTTCCAAGAAGCTGGCAGGCCGCATGGGGCTTGCCTCCTACTATGACGCCGACATCAAAACCTTTATGGAATACCAGGCTGAACAGGTCTCAATTCCTCTTAAGATGGCAGTGGGTGCCCCCTGCGTTCCATGCGTCAAGAAAGGGGATAAGGTGAAGGCCGGCGATATAATAGCAAAGGTTCCGGAGAATGCACTTGGAGCTCAGATCCATGCCAGCATTGATGGCAGGATTGAATCTGTTGACGATAAAATTACTATTGTAAAGGAATGACGATATGAACGATGCAGTTGGTTTTCTTGAGCTTAACAGTATAGCCAGAGGGGTGGAGGCAACCGATATCCTCCTTAAGACTGCAGATGTGCGCCTTGTATTCGCAAAGGCCAGCTGTCCGGGCAAATACTATATCCTCTTCACCGGCGAGGTTGCAGCGGTGCGCTCCTCCATGGAGGCTGGGGTGGCCAAGGGCGGCGAGAACGTTGTGGATACCTGCGTCATTCCGAATATACATCCTCAGGTGGTTAAAGCTGTGAACATGACAGCTTACCCGGAGGTTATGGAAGCAGTGGGTGTCATGGAGTTCTACTCTGTAACCGCATCAGTCTACAGTGCCGATGCTGCAGTTAAGGCTGCCGACGTGGAGCTGGTGGATGTGCGGCTGGGAACAGGAATCGGCGGCAAGTCCTTTGTGGTTCTTACCGGTGATGTGGCAGCGGTCCGCTCTGCGGTGGATGCAGGTATCCACACCCCAAACGCCGAGGGTATGCTTATTTCCCATGTAGTTATCCCGCATCCGCATCCGGAACTGATACAGAGCTTATATTAATATGGAAAAGAACATAGAATTTCAGGACAAACAGCGCATAATCCAGGAATTTGTCCCTGGAAAGCAGATAACTCTGGCCCATATCATAGCCAACCCCGATCCATCTCTCTTCAAGAAGCTGGGTGTGCTGGGAGAGAGGAGCGGCGCCCTGGGAATCATGACCATCACCCCCAGCGAGGGAGCCATAATCGGAGCAGATGTGGCATCCAAGCATGGCAGCATCGAGGTTGTGTTCGTGGACCGGTTCAACGGCTCCCTCATCATAAACGGCGATGTGGCTGATGTGGAATCTGCCATAAGGGCTGTTATGGCTGTCCTGTGCGACAATATGCACTTTGCCGGAGTGAACATCACCAAGACATGAAAAAACTCCTTATGATAGGGACAGTCTCCTGTGGCAAGACCACTTTGAGCCAGTACCTGAGCGGTATGGAGCTGGTCTACAAGAAGACCCAGGCCCTGGACGTAATTGGCACTGCCATTGACACCCCTGGAGAATATCTGGAGCACCGGGCCTATATGCGGAACCTTATGGTTCTCTCAGCCGATGTAGACTATGTCCTCTTCCTCATGGACCCTACCCAGGAGCGCTTTATGTACTCCCCGGGACATTCCGCCTCTTTTCCTGTTCCTGTCATCGGAGTGGTCACCAAGATAGACATAGCTACCCCAAAGCAGATAGCTGACGCCCGGGAAATGCTGGAGATTACAGGGGCAGACCCCATCTTCAGCATCAGCTCCTACACCGGTGAGGGAATCCCCGAACTCCTCAAATATATAGGCTGAAAAATACTTCTTGCTTTTTCTATAATAATACATTATAATTTCTATTATGAATCTTTATCATCTCAAGACTTTCTACTATATAGCTAAGTATAAAAGCTATACCAGGGCTGCTCAGGAACTGTGTGTCACCCAGCCGGCTGTGACCCGCCAGATTCAGGAGCTGGAGAACACCCACAACCTGGTGCTCTTCAATAAAATCGGTAAAAAGATTGTCCTTACCGACGCAGGGGAGGCCCTCTATTCCCTGGCTGAGAAAATATTTGATCTTGAGACCCAGGTGGAGGAGAGCATAAGGGATTTTCAGTCCCAGAACAAGGGGCGCATCGACATTGTCTCCTGCGAGACTTTTGCCGCCTACTACCTCCCTTCCCTACTTGAGCTGTTCTATAAGAAGTTCCCTGACATATTCCTCTCTGTCATGACCAAGCTGGACGGAAAGGTGATAGAGAGCACTGCCAACCTGGACAGCGACATAGGATTCACATCCAGACAGATCCCACACCCCAAGCTGACAACCAAGGAGTTCCTCACCGAGGAGCTTATCTTTATCGCAAGTCCAGACAACCAGTTGGCTAAGAAAGGGACCATAGACATCTGGGAGCTGAACCATGTACCTGTCATACTCCATGAGCCTGGCTGCGGAACCTGGAAGATATTCAAGGAGTTCATACAGCGTCACCACCTGCATACCAAGGATGTGGGTGAGTTCACCAACAACTCGGCAATAGTGAACCTGGTGAAGCGGAACCTGGGGTTCTCCCTCATCTCAAAGAACGTAGTGCGGGAGGAGCTTAAGAACGGCACCCTGGCCGAGGTCACAGTGGCTGGGGAGGAATTCCACCGCAGGTACTACATCAACTACTACAACGAGAAGTACTTCACCAAGACTCTGGCCGATTTTGTCACCATGGCTACCGGTTGGGCTGCAGATTACCTGAACGAGTTCTAAAATATTGTAATTATAAGTATATTATTTATTTCTCTTGCCTTTTTCCCCTTAATAATATAGAATTTCAGCAAATAATTACGCTGCGAGAGGTTCTATTTATGGAAGTTCAAGTAAAGGAATTGATTGATAAGATCAAGACAGACGGTATCAAAAGTGCCGAAGACAAGGCTGCGCAGATTATAAAAGAAGCGCAGGCTAAGGCGGAAACCATTCTTGCAAATGCCAAGAAAGAAGCTTCAGCTATCGTTGCAGATGCAGAGGACAAGGCTGCAAAGAGCAAGATTTCTGGAGAAGAGGCAATCAAGCAGGCTGGAAGAGACCTGGTTCTCAACATCCGCGAGAAGATTACAGCACTTTACAATGTCATTCTTCAGAATGAGGTTAAAGGTGCAATGGATGAGAAGCTGATCGGCGATGTCATCGTAAAGCTGATCTCATCTTGGAAGGGCGAGGACAGCGCTGATCTTACAGTGCTTGTTTCCGAGAAGGATGCAAAGGCTGTGGAGCAGGTTCTCATGAACAAGCTTGCTGATAAGGTTAAGAAGGGCCTGGATGTAAAAGCATCAAAGACAATTGATGCCGGCTTCCATGTAGAAGCAAAAGACGGTTCTGCTTATCACAATTTCTCAGCAGAAGGCATAGCAGAAGTATTCTCAGATTACCTCAACCCAAGACTTGCTAAGCTGTTGTCTGAGGGAATCAAAAAAGCGGAGGCATAAGCCTTGGCAAATCAATACTACTATACTGTTTCTTCATTACCCATGCTCATGTGGGATTCTGACAAGTTCATGACAGAAAGCGAATTCCTGTATGCCTGCGAATCCACAGTGGCTGAGAAAGACTTTGAGACACTCAAAGCTGCGCTGCTTATTCCTGTTCAGGGAGCTGCAGTGACCAACCCTGTGCTTAAAAGCTGGTACGACTGGGAAAACACTCTCCGGAGCGAGCTGGTCAAGCTCAGAGCAGCAAAGAAGGGAACAGATGCTGAAAAATACATCAGCGATAATCCTGGCGAGGCCGGAGTGGTTGAGATTGCAAGAGAGGCATTCAATCAGAATTCACCGCTGGATGGCGAGAAGATTCTGGATCAGGCAAGATGGGATTACCTGGACATGCTTGAAGCAGGACATATGTTCGACATCGGCAAACTGATTGTTTATTATCTTAAGCTCCAGCTGCTCAACAGAAGAGCTGTGCTGAACAAGGACAAGGGCCAACAGGAATACGAGAAAATTTATGCAGATATTCTTGCTGCCGCAAGAAAAAACTAGAGGTATTATATGAGTGATATAGTGGAAAATAAGAGCAGCGGCAAAGTTGTCGGAGTAAACGGCAACATGGTTACCATCGAGGTTGAAGGCAACGTCTTGATGAACGAGGTAGGATATGTTGTTGTAAACACATCCGAGGGTGTCAAGAAGCTGAAGGCTGAGGTAATCAGAATCAAAGGTAAAAATGCCGACATGCAGGTTTATGAGATGACCAGAGGAATCGGAGTAGGCGACAAGGTGGAGCTTACCGGCGAGATGCTGGCCGTAACCCTGGGCCCTGGACTTCTGGGACAGGTATTCGACGGTCTGCAGAACCCGCTTCCAAAGCTGGCTGAGCACAGCGGATTCTTCCTGGAGCGCGGTGTTTACTTGGATGCACTTCCAGGCGACAAGAAATGGCACTTCACACCATGCGTGAAGGCTGGCGACACAGTACAGCGTGCCGATTCCCTGGGTGTAGTTCCAGAAGGAATCTTCCAGCACCAGATCATGGTTCCATTCGGAATGTACGACACCTACACAGTTAAGTCCATCGCTTCAGAAGGTGACTATACTGTCAATGACAAGATCGCAGAGGTTGCAGACTCAAAGGGAAATGTAACTCCTCTCACCATGTGCTTCACATGGCCTGTAAAGAGAGCAATCGATGCTTATACAGAGAGACTGAAACCAGTTGAGCCGATGATCACAAAGGTAAGACTGATTGATACATTCTTCCCTGTTGCAAAGGGCGGTACATATTGTATCCCTGGCCCATTCGGAGCAGGAAAGACAGTACTCCAGCAGATCACATCCAAGAACGCAGAGGTTGATATTGTAATCGTTGCAGCATGTGGAGAGCGTGCCGGTGAGGTAGTAGAGGAGCTTAAGGAGTTCCCTGAGCTTACTGACCCACGGACAGGCCGTTCCCTTATGGAAAGAACAATGATCATCTGTAACACATCCTCCATGCCGGTTGCTGCACGTGAAGCATCTGTATACACAGCAGTAACACTGGGTGAGTACTACAGACAGATGGGACTCAATGTCCTCCTGCTTGCAGACTCCACATCCAGATGGGCACAGGCCATGAGAGAGATGTCCGGACGTCTTGAGGAGATCCCTGGCGAGGAAGCATTCCCAGCTTACCTGGAGTCTTCTATCGCAGCATTCTACGAAAGAGCTGGTATCGTAAAGCTTAAGAGCGGAAAGACAGGTTCTGTAACAATCGGTGGTACAGTATCTCCTGCCGGCGGTAACTTTGAGGAGCCTGTAACTCAGGCAACACTTAAGGTAGTAGGTGCATTCCACGGACTTTCCAGAGAGCGTTCCGATGCAAGAAAGTACCCAGCTATCCACCCGCTGGAAAGCTGGAGTAAATATAAGAGCGGTATCGTTGGTCCTGAGTATGTTGAGTACGCAAGCGACATCCTTATCAGAGGAAACGATGTCGGTCAGATGATGAAGGTAGTAGGTGAGGAAGGTACAAGTATCGACGACTACATCACCTACCTTAAGGAAGAGCTTCTTGATGCTGTATACATCCAGCAGAACTCCTTCGATGAAGTTGACGCCGCAGTTCCAGTAGAGAGACAGCAGCACGTATTCTACATCCTGCTCAAGATCCTGGCAGCTAAGTTCAGCTTCACAGTTAAGGACGAAGCCAGAAGCTACTTCAACCAGCTCCGCCAGATCTTCCTTGACTACAACGGATCTCTGTGGGGAACAGATGCATTCAAGGCAAAAGAGAAAGAGCTTCTTGATGCCCTTGCTTCCAAGCAGACAGGTGTTGAGGAAAAGGGTGCCGCACTGCTGGCAAATATTAAATAAGGACGGTCGGAATGCGCAAGGTTTATAGTAAAATTGAATCCATTACTGGAAACGTAATTACAGTAAAAGCTGATAATGTTAAAAATGATGATCTTGCTGAAGTTTCTTCAGCACACGGAAAGTCACTTGCCCGTGTAATCAAACTGGATCATGATGTTGTATCCCTGCAGGTATTCGCCGGAGCAAAGGGTGTTTCCACTGGTGACGAGGTTCGGTTCCTCGGTTACCCTATGAAAATCTCCTGCTCAGAGAATCTTCTTGGAAGAATCTTCAACGGAAGCGGTGAGCCACGGGATAACGGACCAAGACTGGAAGAGAACATGATCGAGATCGGTGGACCATCAGTCAACCCATCAAAGAGAATCATTCCTAAGAACATGGTAAGAACTGGTATTCCAATGATTGACGTGTTCAACTCACTGGTAGAATCCCAGAAGCTTCCTATCTTCTCCTCATCCGGAGAGCCATACAACGAGCTGCTTGCCAGAATCGCAATGCAGGCCGAGGTTGATATGATCATTCTGGGCGGTATGGGACTTAAGTACGACGACTACCTGGGCTTCAAGGATGCACTTGAGGAAGGTGGAGCACTCTCCAGAACAATCTTCTTCGTGCACACAGCATCCGACCCTATCGTTGAGTGCCTCCTGGTACCAGATATCTCACTGGCAGTAGCAGAGCAGTTCGCTCTTCAGGGCAAGAAGGTCCTGGTTCTTCTTACAGATATGACCAACTTCGCCGATGCAATGAAAGAGAACGCTATTACAATGGAGCAGGTACCTTCCAACAGAGGTTACCCAGGAGACCTTTACAGCCAGCTGGCTTCCAGATACGAGAAGGCAGTAGACTTCGAAGGATCCGGATCCATCACAATCCTTGCTGTAACCACAATGCCTGGTGACGACGTTACACACCCGGTACCAGACAACACCGGATACATCACCGAGGGTCAGTTCTACCTTAAGAACGGAAGAATCGAGCCATTCGGATCACTGTCCAGACTTAAGCAGCAGGTTAACAAGGATACCAGAAAGGACCACAGAGCTCTTATGGACGGTATGATCAAGCTGTATTCCGCTTACAAAGAGTCCGTGGAGAAGAAATCCATGGGATTCAGAATGTCAGAATGGGATAACAAGCTTCTGAAATACGGTGCAATGTTCGAAGAGCAGCTGATGTCACTGTCTGTGAACATTCCTCTTGAGAAAGCTCTTGACCTGGGTTGGGAAATCCTGGCTGAATGCTTCTCCAAGGAGGAGACCGGTCTTAGAACTGAGCTTTTGAACGAGTTCTGGCCAAAGAAGGACTGAGACTTATGGCAAATATCAAACTGACTAAAAACGAACAGAAGAAGCAGAAGGACGCTCTTAAAAGATTCACCAGATACCTTCCTACTCTTATGCTCAAGAAGCAGCAGCTTCAGCTGGTTATCAGAGGCCTTGAGGCCGATGTAAAGGCTAAGCAGGATGAGCGGAAGGTGCTTGAGGGTGAGATCCAGTCATGGGTGGATGTCTTCGGCGAAGAAGTTGAGTTTGATAAGCTTGTAAGAATTAAATATCTCGAAACGGAAGAAGGTAATATTGCGGGAGTTGATATTCCTGTATTCAAGGGCATAGAGTTCGAGCAGATTGAGTATGACCTGTTCAGGCAGCCTCTGTGGGTTGATGCGGCAGTGGAGAAAGTTTCCAAGCTGCTGGCCTGCGACGAGGAGCTTAAGATCATAGCAAAGCAGCTTGAGCTTCTGGATGCTGAGCTCCGGGTCACCTCCCAGAGAGTGAACCTCTTTGAGAAGGTAAAGATTCCAGAGACCAAGACCATCATCAAGAAGATCGGTGTTTACCTTGGCGACCAGCAGACTGCAGCCGTTGTAAGAGGAAAGATATCAAAGAAGAAACTGGTAAGGGAAGCATAATATGGCAATAGTAAAAATGAAAAAAGTTTCCCTCGTGGTTCTCGACCGTGAAAGGGAAGAAGCTCTGGAGAAGCTGAGGGACCTCGGACTTGTCCACATTGAGAGAATTTTTGCCGGAAGCGACAAGCTCTCAGAGTTGAACGAGAAGAAGGCACTCCTTGAGCGCTGCTCCTTTATTCTGCCTCCTAATGTACCTGGAGACAAGAATAAGAAGGGCGATCTGGCCGCAGCTGAGAAGCTGGCTGGAAAGATTGTAGCCCTGGGAGACAAGCTCAAAGCTCTCGGCGACGAGAAGGAGAAAGTTTCCAAAGACCTTAAGAGCCTTGAACCGTGGGGTAATTTCAATCCTGCCGATGTGGACTTCCTTGCCGGCAAAGGGATTGATTTAAAGTTTTACGAGCTTTCAAAGGATAAGCTGGCAGAATTGTCTGACGTAGACTATTTTGTCGTTAATACAATTAAGAACAGGACATTTATCGTGGCTACCGGTGCTAAGATGCCGGAGGCTGAGGAGTTCCATCTGCCTGCACTTGGAATCGACGGCTGCAATGCAAAGATTGCACAGCTGGATAAAGAGATTGCAGATGTTCAGAAGGAGCTTGCCAAGCTGGCTGCAGACAAGAATGTTCTGGCAGACGGACTCAAGATTCTTGAGAAAGAGATTGAGTTTGAGTCTGTAAGCGCAGATATGCAGGTTGAGGACAGCCTGGCATATATAGATGGATATGTACCAGTGGATAAAGCAGACGAGCTTAAGGCTGCAGCTGCAAAAGAGCATTGGGCACTCCTTATCAGGGATCCTGAGGAAGAAGATGCACCGCCAAGCTTGATCCGGACACCTAAGTGGGTAGAGCGGATCCAGCCTCTTTTCAAATTCCTGGATATTACTCCTGGATATAGGGAAGCAGACATCAGTATGTGGTTCCTTATATTCTTCACACTGTATGTTGCAATGATTGTAGGCGATGCCGGATATGGACTTATCTTCTTCCTGCTTACCCTCCTGATTTGCAAGAAGGCTCCAAAGCCTGTAGTTTCACTCCTTATGACGCTGAGCATAGGCACGGTGATCTGGGGTACGCTTACAGGAACTTGGTTCGGATCAGAGACTATTGTAAAGCACACATTCTTGGGAAAACTTGTTATTCCACAGTTTGCAAGCTTTGCAGAGGAAGGTGTAAATACCAACTACTACATTCAGAATTTCTGCTTCTATATCGGTATCACACAGCTTCTTTTAGGTCTTATCATCAGCTTCATCCGCAAGCTTCCTTCACTGGCAGCTTGGACCGATGTGGGCTGGATGTTTGTAGTTGTGGCTTCTTACTTTGTTGCACAGAAGTTCGTTCTTGGTGCAGCAGCATTCAACCCTGTGACATGGCCGTTGGCTGCCGCAGGATTCGTGATTGTCTGCCTGTGCTCCGAGCAGAACGGCAACATACTCAAGGGCGTTCTCATGGGCCTGGCATGGTCTCCGATGAAAGTGCTTGATACAGTAAGTATGTTCGCAAACCTGGTATCCTATATCAGACTGTTCGCTGTAGGTCTTGCTACTGTAGCTGTAGCAACAAGCTTCAACGCAATGGCAGCTGGTATGGCCGAGTCCATGGGAGTTCCGGGAATAATCATAGGTGCTGTCATCCTGTTTGTTGCACATGCATTCAACATGGTTCTGGCACTGCTTTCCATCATTGTACACGGTGTCCGCTTGAATACCCTGGAGTTTGGTGGAAGAGTAGGATTGGAATGGAGCGGTTATAGATACGCCCCATTTAAAAATTAAATTATTGCTCTTAGGAGCAAAAAATAGATAGAATAAATAAAGGAGATAAATATGGGATTAATGGGAATTGCAGCAGCATTCGCTCTTGCAGCAGCAGGATCAGCTATTGGAATTGGAAAGGCAGGTATGTCTGCTATCGGCGCATGGAAGAAGTGCTATGCTCAGAATAAGCCAGCACCATTCCTTCTGCTCACATTCGTAGGTGCACCTTTCACACAGACAATTTACGGAATGATTCTTATGAACGCTCTTAAGGGAGCAGCAAACGCAGATCCTGGCCTTATTCTTGGCGCAGGTCTTTTCGGCGGTATCGGTATCGGTATGTCAGCATGGTTCCAGGGTGCAGCAGCTGCAGCAGCAGCAGATGCACAGGTAAGCACAGGAAAAGGTTTCAGTAACTACCTGATCGTTCTTGGTCTTATCGAGTCTGTAGCCCTGTTCGTAATGGTATTCGTTATGGGTATCGTCGGCTGAGTTTTTCGGAACTTGGTACAAAAGCGGTCAGCAATGACCGCTTTTTTTATTGGTTGCTTTTTTGGAATATTATGTTAGAATAGTAATGTTTATTAATAAGGAGGAACTATGAGCTCAACAAAAAAGGTCACAGACAGCATCATTTATGTGGGCGTCAATGACCATAAGATTGACCTGTTCGAAGGTCAGTATGATGTGCCTAACGGAATGGCATACAATTCCTATGTCATCCTTGATGATAAAATTGCGGTAATGGACACCGTGGATATCAACTTCACCCACGACTGGCTGGACAACCTGGCCGAGGCCCTGAACGGAAAGAGCCCTGACTACCTGATTGTGCAGCATATGGAGCCGGACCACTCCGCAAATATTGCTAATTTTGTTAATACATACCCGAATGCGAAAGTAGTGGGCAATGCCAAGACCTTTGCCATGATGGCTCAGTTCTTCGGTACCAACTTCGAGGATAAGCAGGTGGTGGTTGAGAACGGCGGCACACTAAGCCTTGGTAAGCATCAGCTTACCTTTGTGTTCGCACCTATGGTTCACTGGCCTGAGGTTATGGTGACCTACGATGCAACTGACAAGGTGCTCTTCTCTGCCGACGGCTTCGGCAAGTTCGGTGCCCTGGACGTGGATGAGGAGTGGGCCTGCGAGGCTCGCCGCTACTACTTCGGCATTGTAGGAAAGTACGGTGCCCAGGTGCAGAAGCTGCTCCAGGCAGCTGCCACACTGGACATCCAGAAGATCTGCCCGCTCCACGGTCCGATCCTGACCGAGAACCTGGGCTATTACCTGGATCTCTACAACACCTGGTCATCCTACGGCATCGAGACAGACGGAATCGTAATCGCATACACATCTGTATACGGCAACACCAAGAGGGCCGTGGAGATGCTGGCCGAAAAGCTTAAGGCAAAGGGCTGCCCTAAGGTTGTAGTCAATGATCTGGCACGGTGCGACATGGCCGAGGCTGTGGAGGATGCATTCCGCTACGGCAAGATAGTGCTGGCCACAACCACATACAATGCAGGAATCTTCCCATGGATGAGGGAATTCATCGACCACCTGACAGAGCGGAACTTCTCCAACAAGAAGGTGGCATTCATAGAGAACGGCACCTGGGCACCTATGGCCCACAAGGTGATGAAGGGAATGCTGGAGGGCTGCAAGAACCTGGTGTTCGCAGAGCCTGTTGTGACTATCAAGTCAGCAATGAACGATGCCAACAAGGAGCAGCTTGAGGCTCTGGCAGACGATCTTTGCCAGGACTATCTGGCCCGCTCACCTCAGACAGCGAAGAAGAACGATATGACAGCTCTCTTCCGCCTGGGCTACGGCCTCTATGTGGTTACCTGCAATGACGGCAAGAAGGACAACGGCCTTATCGTAAACACAGTATCCCAGGTAAGCGACAACAAGATCGCAGTCTGCATCAACAAGCGGAACTACTCCTGCCATGTTATCGAGCAGAGCAAGGAGCTCAACGTGAACTGCCTCTCTGTGGACGCACCATTCGACATCTTCAAGCGGTTCGGCTTCCAGAGCGGACGGACAGTGGACAAGTTCCAGGGCATGGAGACAGCAAAGTCAGACAACGGCCTGCCGTTCCTTACCCAGTACATCAACGCAGTGCTCTCCCTCAAGGTGGAGAACCAGGTTGACCTTGATTCCCATATCATGTTCATCTGTTCTGTGACAGAGGCACGTGTCACATCAGACCGGGCAACCATGACCTACACCTACTACCAGGAGAATGTAAAGCCGAAGCCACAGACCGAAGGGAAGAAGGGCTGGGTCTGCAAGATCTGCGGATACATCTACGAAGGAGAGGTTCTGCCGGAAGACTTTATCTGCCCACTGTGCAAGCATGGTGCAGCTGATTTCGAGAAAATACAATAAAGGAGAAAACTATGAAATATATTTGCAATGTATGTGGATGGGTTTATGAAGAGGCTCAGGGAAGTCCTGAGAACAACATCAAGCCAGGAACAAAGTTCGAGGCTCTGCCTGCTGATTTTGTGTGCCCAGTATGTGGTGCCGGAAAAGACCAATTCAGTAAGCAGTAAACAGAAGCTCCGCAAATAGGCATACCCGCTCGGTAAACAGCCATAGGCTGTGACACCGACGGGCATGCCTTTTGCAGGGCTTGTTTTTTTGTTAAATAAATTGTCATTTCCTATGCAGAATGAAGTTGCAATTCTAGTGATCGATATGCAGAACGATTTTGTTCTGCCGGGAGCTGTTCTCAATGTGGCTGGAGCACAGGCCACTATTCCTGCGATACAAGAATTGATACAGTTCGGCCGCTCAAAAGGCTGGCATATAATCCATGTAATTCGGGAGCACGATGCATCGGGCTGTGATGCTGATCCTCCCCGCCGTTATCTGTTCAAGGATGGAAAGCCAGGGTACTGTGTGCCGGGAACCAAGGGCATTGAGATAGTAGGCGGACTTAAGCCCCAGCCTGGTGACATCATCATAAAAAAGAAAAGAAACAGTGGATTCTTCAAGACTGATTTAGATTCAACACTGCGCAATCTGGGAGTGAAAACTGTAATAATCTCAGGAACCCAGTACCCCAACTGTGTGCGCGGAACTGCGGTGGATGCGCTGAGCTACGATTACAACACCATAGTCTGCACCGATGCCTGCTCTGCCCAGACTCAAACTATAGCCGAGGCCAATATCCTGGATATGAAGAACATGGGCATCACCTGCATTACGCTGGCGGAAATAAAAAAAACAATATAATATACAACAGTGGAGGAATGAAAATGAAAATTACAACTTTTGATCCAATTATTGTATCGCCAAAGGCAGAGGACCTTATTGCTGTCTTTGAGGCACTGGGCTTTGAGAAAAGTCATGCACCTGTCACAGCTACATCCGTAGGAGATGTTACCTCAATCAGGATGAAACACGAGAACGGCTACCATGTGGATGTTGCCGATGTAAAGGGAATTCCACAGGATAAAACTTATGTCAGAATCAATGTGGACAACTTTGAGGAAGCCTACAATATTCTGCTTAAGCATGGATTCAAGAACAGGATGGGAGAGAATGAGACCATAGATTCAAAGAGCTCCAAAGCTGCTACAATGATTTCTCCTTCTGGTTTCATCATTGCTCTTGTCCAGCACATAAAATAATACATCCCCAGCAGGAACTGCGAATAATGAATACATATTTTAGCTAAAAGTTTGACATTTTAGCCAAAATATGATAATCTCTACTAAAACATAAGGAGAATTATCATGCTTGCAGTTTCTGTAGGGGAAGTAAAGAATAAATTATCATATTTTCTTCATCTCATAGAGAGCCAGAAGGAATCCATCCAGATAACAAGGCATGGAAAGCCTATTGCTTTTATAACAGATAAAGAGACTAATGATAAATTTTCTAAACAGGCTTTATTCTCCGACAGTCTTGAGGAATGGAGGAATAAATATAGTCATCTTTTTACCAACGAAGAAATTGACAGAATATTCGATAGAGACAGGACAATTGATTCAGATATCAGGCATCCAGAGGACTTTGCAATATGAATATTTATCTTCTGGATACAAATATCATCTCCGAACCATCGAAACCGGTGCAGAACAATAAAGTAACCGACAGAATCAAAAAGAATATCGATTTTTCATGTATAAGTTCTATCACCTGGGCTGAAATATTGTCTGGAATAAAGTGCCTGCCTAAGGGGGCAAAGCGAGAAGCCCTGCAATCCTACTATATAAATCAGGTGCAGAAAGTTTTTGAAATAATACCTTTTGATACCAGTGCAGCAGCTGTTTATTCTGATCTGGTGGAAAGATTGAAGGAAAAAGGAACTCTGGCTCCAAAATTTGATACATTAATTGCGGCAACAGCAATAGCTGATAACCTAATATTGGTGACCAGAAATACAGCAGATTTTAAAGCAATTTCAGAAGTTTCACCCCTCATGCTTGAGAACTGGTTTGAAGAATAATAAAAATATTTACCTGTAGCATTATTTGACACATCTATAGGGATATAGTATGCCTATCTCCTATGAAATGCCTGCTGGAGACCGGGTTTTCCGGAGTCTTTTCTGTGGCAGTTCCAGCAGGCGACTTTTTAGCGGGAGAGTGGGGAGGTTACTTCAGTACATCATCCAGAAGCTGCCAGTTAGGGGAGGCAATCTTGTCAGAATAGGTATCGGTGCAGATGCAAAGATGGATACCGTTCTGCCGTACAAAGCCACCGAAGATTGCTCTACCATCTTTTTGCATCACTTGGATATATGCTTTCAGTGCCTCGAATTTTTTAGGTGAGAATGGATCAATATCTTGGCTCTGTCCTGCTTTTGTCTGGCCGCCTTTTGTCTCTATTATCCAAAGTCCTTCCTTGGTTTTAACTACATAATCGGGGAAGAAATTACGCTGTTTGCCGTTGTTGTCCTCGTAGACAATAGAGTAGTAATCTGAACCTTTATCACCATTCTTATAGAACCAGATTACAGCGTCACTGCTCTGGCAGAAATTCTCAAAAGCCTGTTCTGGAGCTGAACGGATTTCGGCAGAGGCCAAATACTTTTCATAAACATTTTTTGAATAAACATCTTGGAACATAGCACTGGCATTATAGGTAAACAGGCATGTCTCGGGAATTTTGAAAGTAAAAGATTCCTTACGCCTGGTTGAGATTCCCAGCGTGCCTGCTTCAAGCTGATCCGATGCTGCCTGCTTGAAATCTTCCCTAAGCTTGTCGATGTTGTTTATGACGAATGAATAGATTGACCTTCTGTCAAGTCTAAGAAGTTTTGTCTGTCCTGCTTTTTTAGGCAGTTCACAGAAAAGCTGCCGCATTATGGTATTTACGTTCTCATAGCTTAAACCAATATCAGAACTTATCTGACCTATGAAATGATGATATACGCGCCCGTGAACATGAGTGTTCAATGGAGTTTTGAAATCAACAGTCTGCAGGTCGCTTATC
>Ga0256405_10003062_pt1 | contig 35755 bp, 31 predicted proteins | sample RumenRJG_02DNA_FD_189096 | JGI IMG/M metagenome (GOLD analysis project Ga0256405, IMG submission 189096) | Bovine rumen microbial communities from Lethbridge, Alberta, Canada - RJG_02 | ecosystem: Host-associated > Mammals > Digestive system > Stomach > Rumen | place: Canada: Alberta...
CCGAGATGCTCTCCAAGATCAGTACCAACCCGGAGATTCCTGCCGGGGAGGCGGAACAGACCTCCCGTCAGGTGGCTCTCGCCGCCCTCAAGTACGGAGATCTGTCCAATCAGGCCTCCAAAGACTACATTTTTGATATTGAAAAATTTACCTCCTTTGAAGGAGATACAGGTCCCTATATCCTGTATACGATTGTCCGTATGCGCTCTATTCTCCAGCGCTATGCTGCCGAACCTGATGCCAAGGACCCTGCGTCCCTCAGGACAGGTGTGCCTGCAAGTGCTGTGGAAAAGAAGCTCATGATGGATATTGCCGGATTTAATGCCATGATGGAAGGCGCCTATACAGACTGCGCCCCCCACAGAATCTGCGCGTATATCTACCAGTTATCCAACGATTTTAATTCCTTCTATCATGCTACCAGGATCCTCACCGAACAGGATCAGGCACAGAAAGAATCATGGATCGCCCTGCTGCATCTGACAGAACGCGTGCTTTCCTGTTGTATCAACGTACTGGGATTCAGCGCTCCGGAGAGGATGTGACCGTCCGGACAGCGAACAGGCAGATAAGCGCGGCTTGCGGGTATGCCCTTCAAGGCAGGTATACAGCAATGCGGAAAAGATTTTGAAAAGATTTCAAAAAGATTTCTGCCCGGCACAATCAGTTTACAATCTTAACTAAACGTGTTATGTTACTGTAAAGCGTTAATATATCACTGTGAAGGCCGGATTTATTCTTTATCGAGCAGATCTTTCAGGCGGGCTCTGGATTCAGGTGTCAGAAAGCCTGGCAATGTAAGAGACGATAGAATGACTGCAGGAAGATTATCTACTCCTGCTATGAGGTGTATGAATGGAGAAAGGAAAGATTACAGTCTTTTCCGGTGAAGGAAGGGGCAAGACAGCAGCGGCGCTGGGTACGGCGCTCGATGCTGCGGCAGAAGGAAAAACTGCTGTCATCATCCAGTTCCTGAAGGGAAGAGGACTTGCAGAATCCATATTCTGCAAGCGTATGGAGCCGGATATCAAGATTTTCCGCTTCGAAAAGTCCGAGATGGATTACGATGAACGCTCTGTCGAACAGAAGGAGGATGATATTTCCAGTATACGCAACAGTCTTGGCTTTGCCAGAAAAGTGCTTGCAACAGGAGAGTGCGATGTTCTCGTACTTGATGAAGTCCTCGGAGTAATCGACAACAAGATCATCACAGTGGATGAACTCCATGAACTTGTCGAGCACAGGGGTGACACAGAGGTCATCTTAACAGGCCGCGTCCTGTGCGGAGAACTCTGTACTTTTGTGGATGAGATCTCACAGATCAGCACAGTTCGCTTCAAAAAATATGAATAAACAGCGAGTCAAGCGGCCGCAAATGCCGAGCTTGCTCGAGCATTTGCGGACATTTGACGAGCGTCCAAATGGAGGAAAAAGAATGTCTATTTTTACCAAAGCAGGAGTCGCCATCATCACACCTTTTAAGGAAGACGACTTATCGGTCAACTATGACGCGTTTGCGGAACTGATCGATTTCCAGATCGACAACGGTACAGACTGCATCATCGTATGCGGTTCCACAGGTGAAGCAGCGACCATGACCGAGCAGGAACATCTGGACGTATGCAAGTTCTGCATCGACTATACCAAAAAGCGCGTACCTGTCATCGCAGGAAGCGGCTCCAACTGCACGCAGACCGCGATCAACCTCTCCAAAGAGATCGCAGGTTACGGTGCCGACGGACTTCTGGTCATCCACCCTTATTATAATAAGGGAACACAGAAGGGCCTGATCAAGCACTTCAGAATGGTCGCAGAGGAAGTCAACGGATGCCCCGTTGTCCTCTACAACGTTCCCAGCCGTACCGGCGGTAATATCAATCCCGAGACGGTCGCCCAGCTGGTGAAGGAAGTACCCAACATCGTCGGCATCAAGGAAGCCAGCGGCAATATCAGCCAGATCGTCAAACTCATGACACTGACCGACGGCAATATCGATCTCTATTCCGGCAATGATGACCAGGTTGTCCCGCTGATGTCCATGGGCGGAATCGGTGTCATCTCCGTCGTCTCCAACATCGCTCCCCGTGTTGTCCACGATATGTGCGACAAGATGCTCAAGGGTGATGTCAAGGGCGCTGCACAGATTCAGAAAGATACACTGGAACTTTGTGAAAACCTTTTCTCGGAAGTCAATCCGATTCCCGTCAAGAAGGCCGTCAACCTGATGGGCTTCAATGCCGGTCCTCTTCGTATGCCGCTTACAGAGATGGAAGAGGCCAATGCGAAGAAGCTCGAGACGGCAATGCGTAATTTCGGACTTCTGAAATAAAACAGGGGAATGGAGGTAAAAATGGTCAAAGCTATTCTTCACGGCGCCTGCGGGCGAATGGGACATATGATCGCTGACATCGTCTCCAGAGATGCCGGTATTGAGATCGTCGCAGGCGTGGATGCTTTCGGGGATGCGTATGCGGATTTCCCTGTCTATAAGTCAATCGATGCCTGTAAGGAAGAAGCGGATGTCATCATCGACTTTTCCACAGCGGCTGCCATGGAAGGCCTGTTTGCCTACAGCGCTTCCCGCCATATCCCTGTCGTTGTATGCACCACCGGACTTTCCGAAGAGCAGACTGCTCTGATGAAGCAGACCGCACAGAAGGTTGCGGTCCTCAAGAGCGCCAACATGTCCCTGGGCATCAACCTGCTGCAGACCCTGCTGGCGGAGGCAGCTCCCAAACTGGCCGCCGCAGGCTTTGATATCGAGATCGTCGAGAAGCACCACAACCAGAAGCTCGACGCCCCCAGCGGAACTGCAATCGCACTGGCGGACAGCATCAATGACGCCATGGGCGGTGCCTATGATTATGTCTATGACCGCAGCACCAGACGTGAGAAACGCCGTGAGAAAGAAATCGGTATCTCCGCAGTCCGCGGAGGCACGATCGTCGGAGACCACGATGTGATCTTTGCAGGTGAGGACGAGGTGATCACCTTCTCGCACAGAGCCTACAGCCGTGCCGTATTCGGCAAGGGCGCTGTCGAGGCCGCCAAATACCTTGCCGGCAAGCCTGCAAAACTTTACACGATGCATGATGTTCTGGCCTGATATCCCGGGCGGATCTTTTAGAGGGGGTAGAAAACAATGAGACTGCGTCCCTGTATCGATATTCACGGAGGGTGTGTCAAACAGATCGTCGGTGGTTCGATCAAAGAGGGGCAGGCTGTTCAGGAAAACTTTGTCTCGGACAGAGATGCAGCCTGGTATGCTTCGCTTTACCGCGACAAAGGTCTTTCCGGCGGGCATATCATCCTGCTTGACAGTGCTGCAGCAGATCCGGAGGCTTATGAGGCGGACCGCCGGCAGGCTTTATCCGCGCTTGCTGCCTATCCCGGCGGCATGCAGATCGGCGGCGGGATCACTCCGGAAAATGCCGCACAGTATCTGGATGCCGGTGCTTCGCACGTCATTGTGACCTCCTATGTCTTTCACGGCGGAAGTCTTGATGAGGAACGCCTTGAAAAAATGAAAGCTGCCGTAGGTGCCCAGCACCTGGTCCTGGATCTGAGCTGCAGAAAGCTTCCGGATGCGTCCGATGGATCCGGCGGCCGGGAAGGCCAAAAAGGCCGCTATGCAGTCGTCACGGACAGATGGCAGAAGTTCACTGGCTGGATCATCACCCCTCAAAACCTGCACTCACTCTGCAGCCACTGTGATGAATTCCTGATCCACGCAGCGGATGTCGAGGGGAAACGCGGAGGAATCCAGGAGGAACTTGTCGGGATACTGGGCGGATTCTGCCGGGCTGCAGGCTTCCCTGTCACCTATGCAGGCGGTGTGCACGAGAGCGCGGACCTTTCCCGCATTGCCTCCCTCTCCGGAGGAAGACTGGATGTCACTGTCGGAAGTGCCCTGACCCTTTTCGGCGGAGATCTTGATCTGGATGCCCTTGTCCGGCAGGCCGGGTCAGTTAAGGAATCCTGAAAGATACGCAATATAAGAACGTAACATCAAAGAAAGCCGGTACAGGATCTGTACCGGCTTTCAATGGTTTCTTTCAATGGTTTCATGATTCATGTCATGCGGCGCTGCCTTTATACTGTCTGACAGCGGTCAGCCATGACGATTATGATCATTCTCAGATTATGTGGCAATCAAATGGTTAAAATCAAAGTTTGGTCACGTTGACGGCCTGAGGTCCTTTCTGACCCTGCACGACATCATATTCGACGGGCTCGCCTTCTTCGAGGGATTTGAAACCTTCCTGATTGATTCCGCTGAAATGTACGAACACATCATTTCCCTCGGCATCAGAAATAAATCCAAAACCCTTCTGATTATTGAACCATTTGACTGTTCCTTTGCTCATTGCTGGCACCTCCAAAAACAAAAATATTAATTGATAATATGCACAAAATCATACATGTAAAACTTCTTTTTGTGCAACAAATTCAACATAACACAAGTAATAACAAAAGTAAAGAAGATTTTTACTGGAAGCAGAAGAATAAAGTGTTTGTGCATTTTGATATAGTGTGTACGAAATAAATTCATTATTATCAACATGCTTCTTTACTTCACCGTTGTGAAATGTTAAAATACATAAAGTGAGTTGTCGCTAAAAAATGCAGCGGGGGTATTCATGAATAAGAAAATCAGAACAGACGCAGTCAGTCATCTTTTTGAAGCTATTCTGACACTGGAAAATGAAGAGGAGTGCTTTACTTTCTTTGAGGATCTATGCACTGTAAATGAACTTTTGTCACTTTCTCAGCGCTTCGAAGTTGCTTCCATGCTCAAAAAGAAGGATACATATCTGAAGATTGCGGAGAAGACCGGTGCCTCAACCGCAACGATCAGCCGTGTGAATCGTTCTCTGAATTATGGGAATGATGGATATACTATGGTCTTTTCCAGAATGAAATCTTACAACCAGAGCAATGGTAAAGAGGATTGATGCTTTACAGGTAATATGACAAACAAGGCAAACCGTAAAAATAGAATATTATATCTGAAAGTTTTTATAGGAGGGATGCTGGTCTATCTTCTTGCAGTCCTTCCTTTTTTAATTTACCGAAAGGGCCTGTTTTTCTACTACGGGGACTATAATGTCCAGCAGGTGCCCTTTCTTATTTTTGCCCATCGCGCAGTGCGGGAGGGCAGGCTTTTCTGGAATCCCCTGGTCGACCTGGGCGGAAATATGACCGGCTCCTTTGCCTTCTACCTGTGGGGGAGCCCCTTTTTCTGGCTGACCATTCCTTTTCCGGAAAGCTGGCTGCCCCGTATGATGCCCTTTCTCATGGCCCTGAAATCCGGGACAGCGGCTGCAGCCTCCTGTGCCTGGATCCGCACGCAGACCCGTTCGGACAAGGCAGCGGTAGTCGGCGCCTTTTTATATGCCTTTTCCGGTTTTCAGGCCAGCAATATCGTCTTTCAGCATTTCCATGATGTGACAGCCTTTTTCCCGCTCTATCTGCTGGCTTTTGACCGCTTTGTGACCGGAAGCAGAAAAGCGGCCGGAAACGGCGCCCACAGGGAAACAATAAGATCCCGCCTGGAGAGGGCGGGGGCAGGAAGTCTGATCGGTTTTACACTGATGACAGCTCTCATGTCCGTGATCAACTACTATTTCTTTGTCGGGCAGGTACTCTTTTTTGTGATCTATTACATGGTGCGCTGGGGGATCAGGCTGGCAAAGGGCAGGGGCGTAAGAGCTCTTGCAGGAGAAATGATCAGGATCCTTGCTGCAGGAACAGTGGGACTGATGCTGTCCGCTTTTTTCCTCGTGCAGTCGATCGCGGGGATCCTGGGAAATTCGCGTATTTCAAATGTTATCAACGGGTATGATCTGATCGTCTATCCGGATGCCGGGACGCCTATGGCGATCCTCAAATCCTTTTTTATGACGCCCGATCTCATCGCCAGGGGAACCATGTTCACCAACGATAATATCCGCAACGGTTCACTGGCATTCTGCCTGCCCTGTTTTGCCATGGCAGGAGTCTTTGCCTTCTGGATCCTGCGGCGCAGAAGCTGGAAAAAGACACTTCTGGTCATATTTGCGGTGATGACTTTTGTTCCGGTCCTGAACGCGGCATTTTCCGCCTTCAATTCCAATTTTTATACGAGATGGTTTTATATGCCCGTTCTTCTGTGCGCCTGCATGACATCCGAGGCGTTGGAGGAGACGGATCAGAGGGCATTCACACGCGGAACCCTGCTGTCGCTGGCATGCACGGCACTCTTTATCCTGTTCTGTTTTCTGCCGGTGGAAATCGACGGAAAATGGTCCTTTACGGGGATCTGCGAAAACAGGAAACTGCTGAACACAGAGATTGAGGCAACACTGATCTCTTCGGCCATGCTCCTTGTCATTCTTTTCATAAAGAGACATTTTCGCAGCATGCTCACTGGGACCGCCTGTCTGCTGCTTACAGTGGTATGCTGTATTGTTTCAACTGCAGCGGTCATCGATAACGGGAGCTCTCTCATTTCCTATTCCGGCTTTAAGAAGTGGAAGCAGCAGATGCTCACGGAGCGGCCCCTGCTGGCCCCTGTCTCCGAAACGGAGTCTGATACCGGTCCGGGGGAGGGCCCGGTCCCGGGCGTGGATGAACCCTTCTCCCGCATAGAGACAGATGGAACCTGCACCAATTACGAGATGGTCTGGGGATATCCCACTATGCACTGCTTCGAGAGCACGGTCCACCCCTCGATTTTTCAATGGTACAGAGGGATCGGGATGATCCGCACGGTGGAATCCACACTCCCCTTTGAAAGGATCGGCGCCCGCGCCATCATGTCAGTGAGACGCTTTGTGGAAAATACGCTGGTGGAAGCTGATGAAAGCTATTCGGAGAAGGGTGGTATCAAGGGCTACACCCTTTTAAATGACGAAAGAGGATACAATGTCCATGAGTCGGAGAACTTTATTCCCATGGGCTTTACCTTTGACAACTATATGACCGAGGAAAACTACGATCTTCTGGACAACGGAACGATTTCTGACCGTGTGCTGGTCAGGGACATCATCCTGTCAGAGGAGATGGCTGCCAAATACGGGAATCTTCTGAAAGAGGATGGGAACCTGTATACGGAAGAGATGTCCTATACTGACTTTTTCCGAAACTGCAGAGACCGCGCGGCTTCTGCCTGCTCGGAATTTGCCTTTGACAAAAACGGCTGGCATGCCTCCGTGAATATGGAAAAAGAAAACCTTCTCTTCTTTTCCATCCCCTATGACAGGGGATTTTCCGCCAGGGTTGACGGAGAACCCGCAGAAGTGGAACGGGTCGATTTCGGCCTGACTGCCATCCCGGTGCCCGCAGGCACGCACGAGATCGTCGTCACATATATGCCCCGGGGATTTGTGCCGGCCGCTGTGCTCTCGGCGCTGACTGCCGCAGGGCTTCTGGCTTTTGCACTCTTACTGACCATACCGAAGCACTTCAGTGCGCAGGCATTGTCAAAGCAAAATTCGTGAAGACGATTTTTCGTTGACATCAGAGGATGCTTGTGCCGCTCGCCAGAGCAGAAAAGCGGAGAGAAATCCCGTAAGGGCTTTCTCTGATGCGGTCATAGGAGATTCGGGCCGCTTGTCAGAGGGGCAGCGCCCCGCCGAAACAGTGATACATAAAAAGTGCACTGTTTTCAGCAGGCTGTAACCAACGGCAAAAATTTGGCCGTATAAGGTCTGGTTTTGACTTGCAAACCGCATCCATGCGTGGTAAGATATCCATCGTGCACGAACAAATGTCCGCGACAGACGGACGCACGAGGGAGAAAAACATGGAGGGCTCAACTTATTATATTGTGCATGAATCCGCCATGCCGCCTGTGCTCAAAAAAGTGGCGGAGGCCAACAGGCTCCTGTCTTCCGGCAAAGCCCGGACAGTCAACGAGGCGGCTGAAATGGTCGGGATCGGGCGCAGTTCATATTACAAATTCAAGGATTCGGTTGAGGAGTTTCACAACAATCTTCCCGGATCCATGCTGACGATCGTATGCGAGGTCAGTGACAGGGCGGGAATCCTCTCGGACCTGCTCCAGACGATCGCGCAGTGTGGGGCCAATATCCTCACCATCCATCAGGCGATTCCCGTGGATGGAACCGCAGTCGTCAGTATCAGCATGCAGATGCTTGAAAACGCCAACAGTGTCAATACGATCATAGAGAGGATTGCCGGAAGAGAGGGAATCCGCCGGGTCCGCGTGACCGGAAGATGATTTTATTGCAGTAAATGGAAAGGAATGGAACAACAAGATGATAAAAGTTGCAGTACTGGGATTCGGAACAGTTGGCAGCGGAGTGGTCGAGCTCTTTGACATTAACCGTGACTCGGTGAAGAGAAGAGTTCCCGAAGGCGTAGAGGTCAAATACATCCTTGATCTTCGCGAATTCCCCGACAGCCCCTATGCGGACAGGGTGGTACATGATTTTGATACTATCCTCCAGGATCCCGAGATCCGCGTGATCTGTGAGACCATGGGAGGCAGGGAGCCTGCTTTCACTTTCTCCAAAAAGGCCCTTGAGAGAGGCATCAGTGTATGCACCTCCAATAAGGAGCTGGTTGCGGCACACGGTCCCGAGCTTTTGAGAATCGCGAAAGAGAATAATTGCAGCTATCTGTTTGAAGCCAGCGTCGGCGGCGGCATTCCGATCATCCGTCCCATGAACACCTCACTTGCTCCCGAGTATATCACCAGGATCATCGGTATCCTCAACGGAACCACCAACTACATGATGACCAGGATGGAGCAGGAGGATATCTCTTTTGAGGATGTCCTCAAAGATGCACAGGACAGGGGCTATGCCGAGCGCAATCCCGAGGCCGATATCGAGGGACACGACGCCTGCCGCAAGATCGCCATCCTTTCTTCCCTCATGTGCGGCAAGACTGTACGCTATGAAGACATCCCCTGCGAGGGTATCAGCCACATCTCCATGCTGGATGTTGCCTATGCACGAAGCATAGGAAGGGCGATCAAGCTTCTTGGCGTGAGCCAGCGTGACTGGCAGACCGGTACCTTCTACGTCCGCACTGCCCCCTATATGGTTCCGGCGTCTCATCCGCTTCACGGTGTGGAAGATGTCTTCAATGCCGTATTTGTACACGGTAATCTCGTAGACAACCTTATGTTTTACGGGCGCGGGGCGGGCAAGTTCCCCACTGCCAGCGCGGTAGTATCCGATATGCTTGACTGCGCGCTGAACATCGGAGAGAATATTCCGATCCGCTGGTCTGACGAAAAGATGGAGCTTTCCGATCCCGCACTGAACGCAAGCCGCTTCTTTGTCCGTATCCACAAGAAAGACCTGGAAAAAGCATCCGGGCTCTTCAGAGGATTCAAAGAGGTATCTCTGGATTCTGCTCCTGCGGATGAAGCGGCGTTTACTACCGGCAGCATGAAGGAATCCTCCTTCGAGGACTGCGCGAAGCAGCTCTCCGAAGTCCGCCAGGTGATCCGCCTTCTCGAAGACTGATCCGCCGCTCCGTTATCGGTCGTGGTGTGACGAGACGTGACCTGTAACGACAGGTTTTATTTGACACTTTTTCGTTTCTGATATATAAATGTTTAGAGTATATGAGACAGGAAGGCCTTCATTCCATTCCCGTATATCTGCGAGGTATGGAAAAGGCTTTTCTGCGTTGATAGGTCCTGACTGCAGGCTGTCCTGTAAAGCTGTGGACGTATTTTTACAAAATATGATACACCGAGGTTATAAAGATGAAAGTAGTGAAATTTGGAGGGAGTTCTCTCGCCAATGCTGAGCAGTTTAAAAAGGTTGGAGATATTGTCCGTGCGGACCGGAAAAGAAGATATGTGATCCCTTCGGCACCCGGAAAGCGCTTTCCCGGAGATACCAAGGTCACCGACCTTCTCTATAAAATGGAAGAACAGGCAGAAAACGGAGAGGATTATTCCGAGACATTTGAGGAGATCAAAAGCCGCTTTACGGAGATCATCGAAGGCCTTGCACTGGAGAACTTCTCTCTGGATGACCAGTTTGAGGAGATCCACAGAAGGATGGAAGAGGATCCCGATGCCGATTATGCGGCATCCCGCGGTGAGCATCTCAACGGCCGGATCATGGCTGCCTATCTGGGGTATACATTTGTTGATCCTTTCGAAATGATCTTTTTTGATGAGGACGGAGGTTTGGACGACCGCAAGACCATGCGGGCCGTCGAAAAGCGCCTTGCCCGGGAAGACTATGCGGTCATTCCAGGTTTTTACGGCTGCAGCTATGACGGCAAAGTCAAGGCATTCTCCCGCGGCGGTTCGGATATTACCGGCTCCATCGTCGCAGGCGCCTGCCACGCGGATGTCTACGAGAACTGGACCGATGTATCCGGATTCCTCGTTGCGGATCCCCGCATCATCAAGAATCCCGCCAGGATCGAGACGATCACCTACCGTGAGCTCCGCGAACTTTCCTACATGGGCGCCTCTGTTCTGCACGAGGAAGCTATTTTCCCGGTGCGCCGTCAGGGCATCCCGATCAATATCAGGAATACCAACAGACCGCAGGACGAAGGTACCTGGATCGTCGAGAGCACAGCTCAGAAATCGGGCTATGTCATTACCGGAATCGCCGGCAGAAAAGATTTCTGTGCTGTTCTGATCACCAAGGATATGATGAATTCCGAAATCGGTTTCGGCAGAAAGGTCCTTCAGGCCTTCGAGGACAACGATATTTCCTTTGAGCATATGCCCTCCGGCATTGATACCATGACCATCGTGGTCCATGAAGACGAGTTCATCGAGAAGGAGCAGAAGGTTGTATCCGCCATCCACCGTCTGGCCAAGCCCGACGCCATTGAGATCGAATCCGATCTTGCTCTGATCGCTGTCGTAGGCCGCGGCATGAAATCCATGCGCGGAACCGCAGGCCGTATCTTCTCTGCCCTTGCACACGCCCATGTCAATGTCCGTATGATCGACCAGGGCTCCTCCGAGCTCAACATCATCATCGGCGTGGAGAACAAGGACTTTGAGACGGCCCTCCAGGCTATTTACGACATTTTCGTCCTTACTCAGCTTTAATAGGAGTTACAGGGGACGGTTCCGACCGACTCATTTACGAAGAAGATGAGTCGGTCAGAACCATCCCCGATGACTCATTTCCCCACGATCAGCCGCAGGAGAGTTCTCAGTATCATCCCGGCGGCTTGTGAGAACCCCGCAAAAAAATGCCGGCTTGTGCCGGATTGACAACACCACGGAAGGAGACAACAGACAGCATGAGTGAAAATACTGCAGGAATGAACACTGCTGCACCGGAAGAAGAAAAGGTAAGCCGCCATTTTATTGAGCAGGAGATCGACAAGGACCTGCGGGACGGCGTGTACGATGCAGTACACACACGCTTTCCTCCCGAGCCCAATGGCTATCTTCATATCGGACATGCCAAGAGCATTCTTCTCAACTACGGCATGGCACAGGAGTATGGCGGAAAGTTCAATCTTCGCTTTGACGATACCAACCCCACCAAGGAAAAGATTGAGTTCGTCGAGTCCATCAAGGAGGACGTCCAGTGGCTGGGCGCCGATTTTGAGGACAGGCTTTTCTTTGCTTCGGACTATTTCCAGCAGATGTACGATGTCGCAGTCAAGCTCATCAAAAAGGGCAAGGCCTATGTCTCCGACCTGACCGCGGAAGAGATGCGCGAGTATCGCGGCACCCTGACAGAACCCGGCAAAAATGACCCCAACCGCGAGAGAAGCGTTGAGGAAAACCTCGATCTCTTTGAGCGCATGCGCGCCGGCGAGTTTGCGGACGGTGAGAAGACACTGCGGGCAAAGATCGATATGGCAAGCCCCAACATAAACATGCGCGACCCGATCATTTACCGTGTGGCGCACATGTCCCATCACAATACGGGTGATAAATGGTGCATTTATCCCATGTACGATTTTGCTCACCCTATCGAGGACGCCATAGAGGGGATCACCCACTCCCTCTGCACACTGGAATTTGAGGACCACCGTCCTCTGTACGACTGGGTCGTGCGCGAGGCTGAGTATCCTCATCCTCCCAGACAGATCGAGTTTGCCAAGATGTATCTGACAAACCAGGTCACCGGTAAGCGCTATATCAAAAAGCTTGTCGAGCAGAATATTGTCGACGGCTGGGACGACCCTCGTCTGGTCTCCATCTCCGGCCTGCGCCGCAGGGGCTACACACCGGCCTCCATCAAGCGCTTTGTCGACCTGTGCGGCATTTCCAAGAGCAACTCCTCCGCGGACTATGCAGCTCTCGAGTACTGTATCCGTGAGGATCTTAAGCCCGGCTGCAAGCGCATGCTGGCAGTTCTCCATCCGCTTAAGCTCATCATCGACAACTATCCCGAGGACCAGGTTGAGATGCTTGAGGCGGACAATAACCTCGAAAACCCCGATCTGGGCAAGCGTCAGATTCCTTTTGGCCGCGAGCTCTGGATCGAGCGCGACGACTTTATGGAAGAACCTCCGAAAAAGTATTATCGTCTCTTCCCGGGCAACGAAGTGCGCCTGATGTACGCGTACTTTGTCAAATGCGTCGGTTTTGACAAGGATGAGGACGGCAATATCACTGCAGTCCATGTGACCTATGATCCGGAGACAAAGAGCGGCAGCGGTTTCACAGGCCGCAAGGTCAAGGGCACCATCCACTGGGTCCACGCCGACTCCGCAGTCAAGGTTACTGCCCGTCTGTATGAGAATATCATTGACGAGGAAAAGGGTGTTTACGACGAAAACGGCGACCTCAACCTCAATCCTCATTCTCTGACTATCTGCAATGCCTATGCGGAGCCTGAACTGAAGGAAGCGAAACCTTTTGAGCGCTTCCAGTTCGTCCGCAACGGCTATTTCTGCGTCGACTACAAGGATTCCGCGGAAGGCGCTCCTGTCTTTAACAGGATCGTAGGCCTCAAGAGCTCCTTCAAGCTTCCCGGAAAGAAGTAATTAATAAGTAACACTGATCTATTGAAAATGCCGGAGTTCTGTCAAAAAGGACAGAACTCCGGCATTCTTAAAAACACGTCGAAGCGCCTCTGCGCCTGGATATCCCGGGGAGATATGCGCGGAGAAAACTACTCTGAAGGACTCTTTGCATATAAAATATGTATATAGAATTTGCATATAGAAAAGGAGCGCAGTCCGTTGGCACAGGAACTCAACATCCGGCTGGATCCGGAGGATAAAAAGCCTCTCTACAGGCAGATTTACGAATACATTCGCGGTGAGATCCGCAGCGGCGGTCTGGAGGCCGGAGAAAGGCTTCCTTCGACCCGTTCCCTGGCGTCCGGCCTGCATGTGGCGCGCAGTACGACAGAACTTGCCTACAGCCAGCTGCTCTCGGAAGGCTATGTCCGCGTGAAAAAGAACAGCGGCTATTATGTCAATGAGATAGAAAATCTGGCTGCGCTGTATTTCGGGGAACCCGGCCGTGACGGGATTTACAGTCCGGAGCATAATCTGAACGATCCGGGGCATGATACGTACAGCACGGTGCATAATACATACAGCCCAAGGCAGAATGCGTCCGGCGCAGAGGATGCTCTTTCCAGCCCGGGCCGTGCCGGGACTGCCGGACAGGCGGAAACAGGGGAAGCTGCCGGGCCTGATCCCTGCACGGCACAGATTTCCGCCCTGTCACAGATCGGAAAACAGAGCATCCGGGACAGCAGCCTCATTGATTTTTCCCTCCGCCACACAGAAATGTCGGCATTCCCCTACAGCACGTGGAAAAAGATCATGCGGGAAGTCATGGTGAATGCCAACTCTGAAATGTTTTCCCACAGTGAGCCCGGAGGGGACCTGACACTGCGCGCGACGATTGCCCATTACCTGCACCTCTCCAGGGGCGTCCGCTGCAATCCGGGACAGGTGATCGTGGGCGCAGGAAACGACTACCTGCTCATGCTGCTGCGGCACATTCTGGGAGAAGGACGGAAAGTGGCCATGGAGGACCCTTCTTACCAGCGCGCAGCCCAGATTTTTTCCTCCTTCGGATACAGGATCTGTCCCGTAGATATGGATGATGACGGCATGCTTCCGACGTCGGTGGCGGAATCCGGCGCAGACCTGGTCTACGCCATGCCTGCCCACCAGTTTCCTATGGGGTGTATCATGCCGGTCGGACGAAGGGCAGCTCTTCTGGGATGGGCCGCAGAGAATCCGGACAGATATATCATCGAGGATGATTACGACTCTGAATTCAGGTATCGCGGCAAGCCCATTCCCGCCCTCCAGTCCCTGGACCATGCGGGCCGGGTTATCTATATCGGGACTTTTTCCAAGGCCATCGCGCCTGCCATCCGGATCAGTTACATGATCCTGCCGCCGGAGCTCCTGGAGCGCTATCATGAAAAATGCTGGTTTTTCTCCTCTACCGTATCCAGGATCGACCAGCGCATCCTCAATGAATTTATGAAAAACGGACATTTCGAGAGGCATCTGAACCGCATGCGAAGTATCTACCGTGCCCGCCACGACGAACTTCTGGCAAGACTGCGGCCTCTGCAGGATCAGTTCAGGATTCTGGGTACCGGAACCGGCCTGCACCTGGTGCTGGAAGCAAGGCCTGAGGCAGCGAAAGCCTTCCGAAAGAGCATGGCAGAGGGTTTTACCGGATCCTGTCTGATTTCCGCACAGATCGAACTGGAAATGACACGGCGTGCAGCGGCATGCGGGGTCGCGGTCTATGCCATGTCCGACTACCTTCTGCCAGGCCATGATTCTGCTTCCCGGCGCCCGCCTACCCTGCTTCTGGGCTTTGGCGCCCTGGATGAGGAATCAATCAGGGAAGGTGTCCGCCGGCTGTCCGATGCGCTGAATATCCGGGGACTGCCTACAGAGGAAGATATGAGAGAGAAGTGAAACACCGGGATGTTCTAAGGAAACAGAGGAATTTACCTGCAGAAATAAGGACCGGGCAGCAGACTGCTGTCCGGTCTTTTCTTATGCATGCTGGGATCAGATATTCATTTTGCGAAGGGTCTGAAGATAGTCCGAGAAGCGCTCCGAGTATTGCTCACTGAAAGGAGAAGAATTCTCCGCCAAAAGCTCCTGCATCAGGCCGAAACGCGTGTATTCCAGCATATCAGAGAGCCGGGATGCATCCTCTCCGGTGAGGAAGGGTGGTCTGCCTGCCTCCATGATCAGAGACAGGCGCTGTCTGGATACAGCCTGCCGCAGATCCTCCGGAATTTCGGGCTGGAATTTGGAATCCTCATCGGCGAGCTCTTCATCTGCCCGGCGCAGGAAGAGAGGCATAAAGGGATATTTTCTGAGGACAGCCTCATCTACCTTGGCGAGCAGACGGTACATCTCAAAGAAATCGCTGCGCTGACGGCGCTGCGCTTCCCGCATTTCCAGAAGTGTGTATCTGGTGCTGTACTCGTACAGAAACTCCCATGTGCCTTTTTTGCTCTTGAAATAGTGGAAGAGCAGTCCCTTGCTGATGGATGCGGCTGCCACCATCTCATCGGTGCTGGCATGCCTGTAACCGTTCTGTGCAAAGATCCGCATTGCGCCGTTGATGATCCTGTCCTGTCGGTCTTTTTTTAATTCAAAAAAACGCTCATTCATCGATTGCGCCTCCTTCCGGATATTATAGTAGCATTTTTGTCTTCTGATGTCACGTCCCGCGTACTCGCTGCAGCCCTGAAAAAGCGCATAAAGTTAGTTAAATCTAACAAAGAAATGCCGGAAATTTAGAGGTTTTTTAGGAAATAGTTTCAAATTATGAACTAAAAAAGACAGAATTCTATAACTATTTTTGTACAAGTTATTATATAATTTAAGTATATACTTGCTTGTAGCCGGCCTGTTGGCCGGCAGAGGGAAAAGGAACTGCCGACATCTTTTCCGGGACTGGGCAGTGCCGTTTTTTCCCTGCTGTAGTTGACATAATTGTTTTGGAAAGGAGATGGTAATCGATGGCTAATGCAGCTTTTCGGGGAACGCCAAAACAGGAACGGGAGCTTCGGAAATTTATCAAGAAGCACAAAGACCAGCCCGGAGCAATGATGCCGGTGCTTCAGGAGGCGCAGGGAATCTACGGTTATCTGCCCAGAGAGGTACAGGAGATTATTGCCGAGGAAATGGGTGTCCCGCTTTCTCAGGTGTTCGGTGTCGCAACATTTTACTCGCAGTTTACCCTGACACCTAAGGGCGAGCACACTGTCAGCGTATGTCTTGGAACCGCCTGCTATGTCAAAGGCGCGGACAAGATCCTTGCAGCGCTGGAGGAGAGGCTCGGGATCAAGGCAGGGGAGTGCACAGAGGACGGATTCTTCTCAATTGAGAGCTGCAGATGTCTCGGCGCCTGCGGCCTTGCGCCGGTCATGACCATTGACGGAGAAGTATACGGCAAATGCACACCGGAGTCAGCGGTAAAGATCATTGATTCCTACTACGAGGAGGTGTAAGCCATGACAATGACATTGAACAGGCTCACGGAAATTAAACAAAAAAATCAGGAGCTGGTCATGGTCCGTAAGCTGGTGGCTTCGCAGGCGGAAGAAATGGCGAAGCACACAGCATACCGCAAACAGATTCTGGTCTGCGGCGGTACCGGATGTACCTCCTCCGGCAGTAAAAAGGTCATTGACGCTCTGGAAAAAGAGCTCAAGGCAAAAGGGATTGAGGATGTTCTGGTAGTCAAGACCGGATGTTTCGGCCTCTGCGCACTTGGCCCCATCCTGATCGTCTATCCTGAAGGTGCCTTCTACTCACAGACCACACCGGAAGGTGCAAAGAGGATCATTGACGAGCATATCATCAACGGCAATATCTGCAAAGACCTTCTGTATCCCGAGACGGTCCATGAGGACGGCGAGATCCTTCCTCTGAGCAAAACCAATTTTTATGCCAAGCAGATGCGTATCGCACTCAAGAACTGCGGCGTGATCGATCCCGAGAACATTGAGGAATACATTGCGCTGGACGGTTATTTTGCACTGCACAAAGTCCTGACCGAGATGACACAGGACCAGGTCATCGACACGATGCTGGCCTCCGGCCTGCGCGGACGCGGCGGTGCAGGCTTCCCGACAGGAAGAAAATGGGCATTCTGTAAAGCGACCAAATCCGACATCAAGTATGTCTGCTGTAACGCGGACGAAGGCGACCCCGGCGCATTCATGGACCGTTCCATCCTCGAGGGCGACCCTCACGCGGTTCTGGAGGCAATGGCAATTGCAGGTTACGCGATCGGTGCCAGCCAGGGTTACATCTATGTTCGTGCAGAGTATCCCATCGCGGTTGAGCGTCTGCGCATCGCGATCGCTCAGGCCCGTGAATACGGCCTGCTGGGCGACAATATCTTCCGCACGGATTTCTGCTTCGACATTGACATCCGTCTGGGCGCAGGCGCATTCGTCTGCGGCGAGGAGACAGCTCTGATGACCTCCATCGAAGGTAAGCGCGGCGAGCCTCGTCCCCGTCCTCCGTTCCCGGCGGTCAAGGGTCTGTTCCAGAAGCCCACGATCCTCAACAACGTTGAGACATATGCCAACGTAGCCCAGATCATCCTCAAGGGTGCGGACTGGTATTCCTCCATCGGTACCGAGACCTCCAAGGGCACCAAGGTTTTCGCAGTCGGCGGCAAGATCACCAACGTCGGCCTGGTGGAGGTTCCCATGGGAACCACCCTGCGCGAGATCATAGAGGAAATCGGCGGCGGCATCCCCAACGGCAAGAAGTTCAAGGCTGCCCAGACCGGCGGTCCTTCCGGCGGATGTATTCCTTCCGTTCATATTGACACACCCATTGACTATGAGAGCCTGCAGAGAATCGGCTCCATGATGGGTTCCGGCGGACTCATCGTCATGGATGAAGACACCTGTATGGTAGATATCGCCAAGTTCTACATGGAGTTCATCTGTGAGGAGTCCTGCGGCAAATGTTCACCCTGCCGTATCGGCACGCACCGTCTGCTGCAGATGCTGGACGACATCACGACCGGCAAGGCAACGCTCGAGGAGCTGGACAAGATCGAGGAGCTGGCAGCCCACATGAAGGTCTCCTGCCTCTGCGCTCTCGGCCAGACAGCTTCCAACCCTGTAACCTCCACACTCCGCTATTTCCGCGAAGAGTACGTCGAACATATCGTCAACAAGAGATGCGCCGCGAAGAAGTGCAAAGAGCTTCTGCATTACCAGATCGATCCCGACAAGTGCAAAGGCTGCACGCTCTGTTCCAGGAACTGCCCTGTGGGTGCGATCAGCGGAACTGTCAAGGAGCCTCACCATATCGATATCGATACCTGCATCAAGTGCGGTCTCTGCAAACAGAACTGTAAGTTCGATGCCGTCTATATGGAATAAGGAGGGATGATAAAAGTGAAAAAAATGATTAACTTAAAAATCAATGATATCCCGGTCACTGTTCCGGAGGGCACCAGCATCCTGCAGGCGGCCAAGGCGGCAAATATTGAGATTCCTTCTCTGTGCTACCTCAAGGATATCAACTGCATAGGCGCATGTCGTGTCTGTGTCGTCGAGATCAAGGGAAGACGCGGACTGACCGCGGCCTGCACCTATCCCGTCGAAGAAGGCCTGGAAGTCATGACCAATACAGCGGCGGTACGTGCGTCCAGAAAGACCACCATCGAGCTCATCCTCTCCACGCACCGCAAGAAATGTCTCTCCTGCGTGCGCGGCAACCACTGCGAACTGCAGAAGCTGGCTTATGACTACGGTATTGACGAAGACCACTTCAAGGGAGAAGAGCCCGCATACGAAATCGACGATGCTACTCCTTATGTAGTCCGTGACAACAACAAATGTATCCAGTGCCTGCGCTGTGTCTCTGCCTGCAATAACGTGCAGACCGTCGGCGCCATCGGTCAGATCCGCCGCGGCTACGATGTACGTGTCGGTTCTCCCTTCGACCAGAGCCTTGCTACCACTTCCTGCGTGGGCTGCGGCCAGTGTATCGTCGCATGTCCTGTCGGCGCTCTGTATGAGAAGAGCAACATTGACGATGTCTGGGATGCCATCGCGGATCCCCAGAAGAAGGTCGTCTTCTTTACCGCTCCTTCGATCGCAGCGACCCTGGGAGAGTGCTTCGACATGCCTCCGGGAACCCATGTCGAGAGACAGATGGTCCAGGCCATCCGCATGCTGGGTGACGTAGAAGTCTTCAACATGAACGTCACAGCGGATCTTACCATCCTCGAGGAGGCCAACGAGCTCATCAGCCGCATCACCTCCAAGAAGCTGGATAAAGCCCCGCTTCCCATGTTCACATCCTGCTGCCCCGGCTGGATCAAGTTCATGGAGCACAACTATCCTTCCATGCTGCCGCACCTGTCCACCTGCAAATCCCCGCAGGGCATGTTCGGCGCCATCCTCAAGAGTTACTACTGCCAGAAGAATCACATTGATCCCAAGGATTTGTTTGTCGTCAGTGTTATTCCCTGCACGGCCAAGAAATTCGAAGTTACACGCCCCGAGCTCTCCCAGCAGGGAATCCCGGATGTCGACGTAGCCCTTACCACCAGGGAGCTGTCCCGTATGATCAAGGGCGCCGGTATTGTCTTTAAAGACCTCCAGGGTGAGGACTTTGATGATCCCTTTGGCATCGCATCCGGTGCAGGCAAGATCTTCGGCGCTACCGGCGGTGTTATGGAGGCGGCTCTTCGTACCGCTGCCAACATCCTCGACGGCACCAACGAGAAGATCGACTTCATGGATGTCCGGGGAACCCAGGGCATCAAGGAAGCCACCTACCGTATCAACGGCGCGGAAGTCGACGTCTGTGTCGCCAGCGGCCTCGGCAATGCCCGCAAGGTCATCGACATGATCCAGAGCGGAGAGAAGAACTATCTCTTCATCGAGATCATGGCATGTCCCGGCGGCTGCATCAACGGCGGCGGCCAGCCCGTTCAGAGTGACTCTGTCCGCAACTATGTCGATCTCAAGGGCCTGCGTTCCGCAGTTCTGTATGATTCCGACAAAGAGAACGAACTGCGCTGCTCTCACGAGAGCCCTGTCTGCGAGATGCTGTATGACGAGTATCTTGAGGCTCCCGGCAAGGCAAAAGCCCACAGCCTCCTGCATACGACTTATACACCCAGACCCATGTAATGATGAAATGACGCATATGACACGGATCGCATGATCTTGTGCCTTTCAGGCATGCCGGTCATTCCCATGCCGCAGGCCCGCAGGTATATTCCTGCGGGCCTTTTTTTCTTCATCGCGCTGTATCCGCGGCTTCAGCCAGGAGATGCGCACGTAAAAAAGAAAGTGTCTTTGCGGGTGTGACTTGCAGCAATCTCGCTTTTCTGACAGAAAACATGGTAAGATATTGTTGACACTTTTGTAAAAAAAGATTCACTTTTGTGCAGGGAAACAGACAGAGACAGCAGGGAAACGGCAGGTGGCAGGATATGTCATATTACAATAAAAATCTATGGATTCTGGCGGGATTAAATCTGTTTATGGTGGCATTAAGGCTGATCATTAATCTGATGGGCTATATGCCGATGATTCTCTACAGGCTCAAATTGAGCCAGGTGAGATCGATCACCATGCTGGTGATGAGCGCACTCCTGATCCTTGTGGCGAAAAAGAAGATCAGGCTGATCTATTCTGTGATATTGGCCTATGCCCTGATGATATTTTATGGATGGCTGGTTTTCAGAAATTATCAGATCAGCTATGACAAAGCTGTAAATATCGGGCTTCTGATCATGGCTTTTTCCACGATCACCATTCACCAGAGTTATAGAGAAAGAAACGACTGGGATGTAGTGATTGCCAGAGAAGCACATACGCTGGATCTGCATATCTCGGATCCGGGACAGCTCTTTCATCCAATGGTGATCGGCCCCCATCTGGAGATCAATCCCGAGATCAGCAGTGTTGTCGAACGTTTTGTAGGCGCAATGAAGGAACTCAGCCCGATCGAAGTGTATATCTACACCAGTAAGGATGTCTCCTTACATATGCAGGAAACAGCTGTTGAGGCTTTCCGGGAACACTTCGAGGATGAAAACAGACGACTGAACCGGGTCCTAAAGAACAGGACCAGACGTTCCCTGATCCTGTTCTGCATCGCTCTATCCATCATCCTGTTCTACAGCTATTATGATGATATCGCAGGCCGCAGTATCCTGTGGACAGTCCTGGGAAATATGGGCGGTTTCTTCCTCTGGGAGATCGGAAACACCTATTTCAGGCACATAGATGATTATGTGGAACTGGAACATGCCCTCATCTGCAGGGACGCCAAGATCATGTTTATGTAAAAGAGAACCGGAAGAAGAACAGAGCGGTCCGGATCACATCAGTTTGCGTAAAAAAAAAGAACTCAAAAAGGAACACGCGAAGGATACGTCAAACTTGACTTTAACCGCTTATCATGGGAAAATTATATAAAGATTTTGTGTATTTGGAAATGAATTTGTACATTACTTACATAATTCAGCTGTGTTTGTCTGGTTTACATGATAGTATTACAGCATGGCGCCGGAGGACTGCTCAGGGGGAAAACTATGTGGTTGTTTCTGTTTTTACTCTGGATCGTATTAAATGGAAGGGTCACCGTTGAACTGGTGATCTTTGGGGTTGTGATTGCGACAGCAGTCACTGTTTTTGCGGATCGGGTGATCGGGTATAAGTCTGCAACGGACAAGCTTATACTCCGAAATCTTCCGATCTTTTTCTTATACATTCTGAATCTGATCCGGGAGATCATTGTGTCAGCCTTTGCAATGGCCGGTATGGTCTACAGCGCAGAGCCTCCGAAACCGGTGATCATAGAATTCCATTCCGGCTTCGATACCAGACTCCAGAATGTACTGCTGGCAAATTCCATCACACTGACGCCCGGTACGATCACCATTTTCCAGGAGGGAGATTATTTTGTGATCCACTGCCTGAAGCGGGAGTTCGGGGAAGGGATTGAAGATTCATCATTTGTCAGGCTCCTCAGAAAGATCAGATAAGGCTGTTTGAAAAAATCGGAGAAGAGGAAATCAAAATGAGTGTTGATAATGCATACCGGATTTTATTTTTGGGAGCACTGGTCTGGTTCGGGCTTCTGCTGCTGATCATGCTGATCCGCGCGATCATCGGTCCCCGGGTCACAGACCGCATCCTGTCCATCAATATGATCTGTACCATGGTCATCGCATGTACCTGCATTCTTGCCTTTCTGCTGGATGAGAGCTACCTGTTTGATGTCGCGCTGCTCTATGCTCTGATCAGCTTTATCACCGTGCTGATCCTGAGTGCTACATATATACCCAAAAATCCTCAAAGGAGCAGGTTTATCAGTGATATGAAAAAAATGACAGACCAGAGCCGGCAGAGCGGCGGAAAGGACGGTGTAGGAGAATGATCGGAGAATGGATCATGTTTATACTGTGTGCCGTCTGCCTGATCACGGCAATGATCTTGTTTACAGCCGCGGCACTGGGAGCCAACCGCTTTGGCTTTATCATGAACCGCATACACGCGGGAGGCATAGGTGATACACTGGGGCTCTTCCTGATTGCCCTGTCCATCATCCTGGGTGACGGCTTCCATATGGCAGAGGTCAAGATGTGCTTTATCATTATCTTCATGTGGTTTACTGCACCGGTATCCTCACACATTCTGATCCAGGTGGAGTATTTTACCAATGCACATCTTTATGATTATGTAGAGAGAGACGCCATGGAGATTCCGGAGAGGACAGAAGATGCAGGGACTGCAGAGACGGCTGCAGTGCCTGTCGGACCGGATATCGCAGACAGCAGCACCAAAATGGAGGGAGAGAGATGACACTGGTGGTTTTGATCAGGATCATACTTTTACTACTGCTGATCATCTGTGCTGTGGCGGTGAACCTCAACAGGAACCTTCTGCAGGCAGTCATCATTTTTATGGCATACAGTCTCATCATGTGCGTCATCTGGATCCTGATGGAGTCTCCGGACCTTACGATCACGGAAGCGGCCGTGGGCGCCGGGATCAGCGGCACCCTGTTTCTGATGACATTAAAAAAGATCAACGTCGAAGACGCCGGCGAGATCCTTGATGAGAAGACCGGAATGCTTGAGACAGGCGCTTCGGAAAAAGAGGAAGCAGATCCTCTTCATGAGAGCGCCGCAGAGAAAGAGCAGGGAGGCGACCGGGCATGAAACTGAAAGAATGGAAAGACAGGTTTTTCAGATGGCTCGACGGCGAATATGATGTAATGGAAAACATCATGGACGGAAGCCTCGAACCGGATGAAGGCCATGAAAAAAGAAAGCATGTCATAAAAGAAGAGCATGAAAAGATGAAAGCCAGCGGCATATCGCAGACTGTCATCAGCATGGAGCGCAAGGGCTTTTATCAGATCTATCTTGCCGTGGCCATTGTCAGCTGCATTGCCCTGATCGGCGTACTGCTCTATACGGTGGCACTGCTGCCCCAGTACGGCCAGGAAAACCCCAGGGCGGTTGAGGTATCGGACCGTTACATTGAACACGGACTGGAGGAGACCGGCGCCGTCAATATTGTGGCAGGCATGATCCTGGATTACAGGGCTTTTGATACTCTGGGCGAGTCCCACGTCCTGTTCGCCGCACTTTTGTGTGTCATGATCCTTCTGAAAAAAGACAAAAAGAACATGGATACCAGGTTCGATGACTATCACATGATCCTTCAGGATGAATATTTTGATGTCTCGAAAGATACGGTCATGCGGGAAGTTGGCAAGGTGATCGTCCCCTGTATTTTTGTATTCGGTATCTACATTTTGCTCAACGGCCAGAACGGCCCGGGCGGCGGCTTTTCGGGAGGCGCTGTACTGGGCGCAGGTCTGATCATTTTTGAGACAGCTTTCGGGTTTGAGCTGGTAGACAGTGTTTTTACCGCTAAGGTATCTATGCTGATCTCGTTTATTTCACTGACTTTTTACAGCTTTGCAAAGGGATATGTGTTCTTTATGGGCGCCAATCATTTGCACAACCACATTCCCAAGGGAATTCCGGGAGCGATCCTGAGCGGAGGTCTGATCCTGCCGCTCAACATAGCAGTCGGCCTTGTTGTCGCCTGCACCATGTTCGGTTTTTACAGTTTGTTCAAGAGAGGGAGTATCGGCGGTGTTTGAAAATCTGTTGCTCAACTATGAAGAGGCGGCAGCCATTATCCTTTTCGGGATTGGATTTACCATGCTGCTCTTTCATCAGAATCTGATCAAAAAACTGATCGGAATGAATATTATGGATACGGGTGTGTTCCTGTTTCTGGCATCGATGGGATATATCGAAGGCAGAAAGGCTCCGATCATTGTGGACGGCGTGACAGACCCACGCAGATACATCAACCCCGTACCTGCGGGACTGGTGCTGACGGGCATCGTTGTCTCCGTGTCGGTCACTGCTATCATGCTGTCCCTGACGATCAGGCTGTACAAGCGGTATCACACCCTGAACCTGGATGAAATCTATGAACTCTCAAAACACAGTATGGAGGACAGATAATTGGACATTATCAGAAATATTCCCATGATGACCATTATCCTGAGTCTGTTTTCCGGTTCATTGTGCTTTGTTTTAAAAGGAAAAGCAGCCAGGTTTTATACGATCTTTTATGAGGTTATCCTGCTGGTCGCATGCGGCTTTGTCCTGTGGTATATCGTGACCACAGGAGAGCCTGTCACCTATTCCATGGGTGAATTCCCCGCTCCATGGGGAAATGAGATCCGGGCGGGTATTCTGGAGGCTCTGCTGGCAGTCCTGTTCATGATCATCATGATCTGTTCGGTCCTGGCGGGATATCGGTATATTGACACGGATCTGGATGAGAGCAAGGTCAATCTGTATTATGCCCTCCTCAATCTGATGACGGCGTCGCTGATGGCCATTCTCTGGACCAACGACCTTTTCTCCGGTTATGTCTTCCTGGAGATCCTGACTCTGACCAGCTGCGGAAGCCTGATCGTCCGTGAGATCGGCCGGACCACACTTGCGGCGGTCCGCTATATGATCCTGAACCTTTTGGGATCCGGTCTCTTCCTGCTGGGCGTCACCCTGCTCTATGACCTGACGGGACATCTGCTCATGGTCCCCATGCAGGAGACGATTGCGGAGATGGCACAGGATCCGAGACTCTTTATGGTCCTCACCATCAGCACCGGAATCCTTACCATCGGCCTGTCCATCAAGAGCGGCCTCTTTCCATTCCACTTCTGGATGCCGGATTCCTACGGATGGTCAACACCCACCTCGGCCAGCATTCTTTCCTCGCTGGTATCAAAAGCTTACATCGTGCTTTTGATCAAGGTGTTCTACCGGGCGATCGGAATCTCGGTATTTGAAAGAATGCCGATCAAAACGATCCTTCTGGTCCTCGGCGTCATAGGCATGGTCGTCGGGTCCCTGGAGGCGATGCATGCCAACAACATCAACCGGATGGTGGCATTTTCCTCTGCCGCCCAGGTCGGCTATATCTTCATGGGAATAGGACTTGGCGGAATAGCAGGCTATACGGCAGCTTTCTTCCATATCATGGCCCATGCTGTGACCAAATCCATGCTCTTTCTGACGACACCCCGTCTTGCAGAGGTCTCCGACAACAGTCTTCTCTTCAAGAAGCTGCAGTCGAGCGCGCTCAGAAATAAAGAGGCAGGTTTCTCTTTCCTGATCGCCGCCTTATCCATGATCGGAATTCCTCTGTTTGCCGGTTTTTCCTCAAAGCTTCAGTTTGCGCTGGCAGGTGTCGAGAGCGGCAGCCATGTCAAACTGATCGTTGTGATACTGGCTCTGGGGGCAAGTTCATTGCTGAACGCCATCTATTTTATCAGGACCCTGATCCGGATCTACTCCGATCCTCATCAGACAGTCCACAAAGAGAATATCCGGACGCAGCACAGTCTTGGATATATTTTCCCCATGACGATTCTTGCAGCTATAAACCTGTTCCTGGGACTGTTTTCCTGGGTCGTGATCGATCTCATCGGCCAGGGACTGAAAATGTTTGGATAAGGGACGCTTAAAACGCAGAAGATTTTGCACTAAGCAGGTAGGGAGATGAAATAATGATACAGCTGATCGCATTTATTTTTCCGGTGATCACCGGTACCCTGAGCGGGCTCTTTCCGCTGCGGGACGAAAAGCTGCATCGGGCGGTCTACGCACTGATCATGATTCTGACAGATCTGTTCGGAATCATGGCTATGATACGCTCACAGCGCGTGGTACTGTTTCGATTTACAGATAAGGCGGTGATCGCCTTCGGACTCGACAGTCTGGGCAGATTCGGACTGACAGCCGTGCTGATTCTTTTCACAGCTGTATGTTTTTATTCCTTTGTGTATATGAAGCATGAGGAGAGGCCGCATATCTTTTTTGCATTCTTCTTCATCGCACTGGGGGCTATGATGGCGGTATGCATGTCCGCCGATATGATCAGTCTCTATTTTGCCTTCGAGCTGGCGACCCTCTCGACGGTTCCCATGGTTCTCCATGAGATGACCAAAGAGTCCGTTACAGCGGGTCTCAAATACCTGTTTTATTCGATCGCCGGCGCTCTGATGGGCCTTCTGGCAGTCTTTTATGTCTTCAACTGTGCGGCGGGGGAGGTGACTTTCCGCTACGGCGGATTCATGGACAGCGCCAAAGCTGCTTCCCATGAACAGCTCACGCTTGCAGTGATCCTGGTCGGCATCATCGGCTTCGGCACCAAGGCCGGCATGTACCCCATGCACGGCTGGCTTCCCACGGCACATCCCATTGCGCCTGCGCCGGCATCCGCCCTGCTCTCCGGTATCATCACAAAGGCAGGCGTCATTGCCATCATACGTCTGGTCTATTACTGTGTCGGCGCCGATTTCCTCAGGGGTACCTGGGTACAGACAGTGTGGATGTGTCTTGCCCTCCTGACGATCCTGATGGGATCCACCATGGCATTCAGGGAAAAAGTCACGAAAAAGCGGCTTGCCTATTCCTCGGTCAGCCAGATTTCCTATGTGCTGTTTTCTCTTTCCCTGCTGACGGAGGACGGACTCAGGGGCGGCCTTTTGCAGGTGATCAGCCACATGAGTTCGAAGGGATGCCTCTTTCTGGCGGCAGGTGTGTTCATCATTGTGCTGGGAGCACATCGTGTGGATGAGCTCAGGGGCATCGGCAGATCACTGCCAATTACCATGTGGTGCTTTATGATCGCATCCTTGTCATTGGTAGGCATTCCGCCCATGGGCGGCTTTGTCAGTAAATGGAAGATCTCGGCGGCGGCTCTTTCGGGGGCTCCCGGTATTTTCGCAATCGTGGGACCGGCGGTACTGCTCATATCCGCCCTGCTGACTGCCGGATACCTGTTCCCCATTGTTGTGGACGCCTTCTTCCCCGGAAATGATTATGAAGATGATGGAAAGTTTGCCGAACCCGGTATTCTCGTGAATGCCCCCATGATCGCCCTTTGCCTTGTGGCTCTTCTGGCAGGTGTGTTCGGCGCCGGAATCGTAGGAGGAATAGCATTTTGAGTTCGTTGATTTTAATCGTTCCCATTCTGTTCCCGATTATCGGCGGCTATCTGCTGATCCCTTTGGGAATCACGAACAGAAAAATCAGAAACGGTTACGCGATGGCGGTGGTCTGCATTACCAGTGTCCTGTGTTGGATCGCGCTATATAAGGTCGGTCCTGTAAGCGCAAGTCTCTACAGCTTTACCCGGGGCTTTTCCATCGATTTAAGGGCGGACGCTCCTGCAAAGATGTTCGCGCTGATGGTCTCTTTGATGTGGCCTCTGGTCATGCTGTATGCCTTTGAATATATGTCCGCATCAAAAAGGACAAACAGTTTCTTCGCGTTTTACATCATGACATACGGTGTCACACTGGGCGTGGCTTTTGCGGCAAACATGACTACGCTCTACATGTTTTACGAGATGCTTTCCCTGGTGACCATCCCCCTTGTATCCTATTACGCCAACCATGAGAGTATGTATGCGGGAAGAAAATACGCCGCTTATACGATCGGCGGCGCATCCATGGCCTTTTTTGCCGTAGTCATGACCTCGATCTATAACGGAGCGGGCAATTTTCTCTACGGCGGAAATCTGTACGGACCCTATGATCCTTCCCTGATGCAGATCGTCTTCCTGTTCGGCTTTTTCGGGTTCGGCGTAAAGGCTGCGATTTTCCCGCTGCACAGCTGGCTGCCCACCGCATCGGTCGCTCCGACCCCTGTCACAGCGCTCCTGCATGCGGTTGCGGTCGTCAATTCCGGCGTGTTCGCGATCGTCCGTCTGGCCTGGTATATCTACGGACCGGATTTTCTCAGAGGGACCTTGTGCCTTACCATTGCCCAGGGCTTCGCGATCTTTACCCTGGTCTATGCGGCTGTGCTGGCGGTTAAGGAACGCCATTTCAAGCGCCGGCTGGCCTGCTCCACGGTCAGCAACCTTTCCTACATGCTTTTTGGAATCCTTCTGATGACACCCCAGGGGCTGGAGGCCGGACTGCTGCACATGATTTTCCACGGCATCATCAAGATCACCCTCTTTATGTGTGCCGGCGCATTTATGCATGAGACCATCCACAGCTATGTCTACGAGATCAACGGCGTCGGAAAGAAAATGCCTGTCACTTTCACGATGTACACGATCAGTGCACTGTCCCTGGTCGGTATCCCGGGTCTGTGCGGATTCGTCTCAAAGCTGCATCTGGTCATGTCCGGACTGGAAGAGGGATCGATTCCGGGCTTTATCGGGTCCGCCGCATTGATGGTGGCAGCCTTCCTCTGTGCCATTTATACACTGAGTGTCAGTATCAGAGCCTTTTTCCCTATGGCAGGAACGGACAGATATGCAGGAACAGATGAATATGTGGCAAAAGAGGTCAATGCCCTGATGCTGATCCCCATCTGTACCTTTACCCTGATCAACGTGCTGATAGGCATTCATCCCGGTCCCCTGACCGATATCATCGAAAAAATCGCCAACGGGCTGATGTGATTGAAGAAAAGGTGGTAAAAATGCTGGTATTATGGCTGGTTTTCTGTCCCATGATCGGGGCACTGATTGCATATGTTCTGGGCAGGCACAATGGGAAAGCCCGCGATGGTTTCGTGATCGTTTTGACGATCCTGGAACTTGTGCTCTCCATAGTGCTCGCATTCATCCACAGCGGCGGGGCTTTCTGGCAGTATGACGGATTTCTTGTCACCGGCCTCTCCTTTGAAGTGAACGGATTCAAGGCCGCTTACGCAGTGATCACAGCCCTGATGTGGGCCGGCACCACGCTTTTCGGACCGGAATATTTTCACCATGAAAAAGAAGGCCTGGAGCGCTACTGGATGTTCATCCTTATGACCCTGGGAGCCACGGAGGGCGTTATGCTATCCGGAGACCTGATGACAGCTTTCATTTTTTTTGAGATCCTGTCCTTTACATCCTTCACCTGGGTCATCCATGAACAGACAAAGGATGCTGTGAGTGCCGGTTATACCTATCTGTTCATCGCAGTGATCGGCGGTCTGGTGCTCTTTATGGGTCTCGCCCTTCTTTATCACGAGACGGGGACCCTGTCCTTCACGGATCTTAGGTCCGCGGCGGACGCATGCGAGAACCGGAGAATGATCTTTGCGGCGGGCATCTGTATCCTTCTGGGATTTGGCGCCAAGGCGGGTATGTTTCCCCTGCATGTATGGCTGCCCAAGGCGCACCCTGTAGCGCCTTCGCCCGCATCCGCCCTGCTCTCGGGTGTACTGACAAAAGTCGGCATCTACGGAATCCTGATGATCACCCTGCACGCACTTGTGGAGGATTATGTATTCGGCTGTATCGTTCTGATTGCGGGACTGATCACTATGCTCCTGGGAGCTGTACTGGGCGTTTTTTCCGTCAACTTAAAGCGCACTCTGGCCTGCTCCTCCATGTCCCAGATCGGATTCATCCTGACCGGCGTCGGAATGCTGACCCTTCTTACGGCATCGGGAAGCGAAGAGGGATATGCGATCGCGCTGCCCGGTCTGATGCTGCATATGGTAAACCACTCCCTGATCAAACTGACGCTCTTCATGGCTGCCGGTGTTGTAGTCATGAACCTGCATAAACTGAATCTCAATGATATTCGGGGCTGGGGAAGGAATAAGACAGCACTCAAGATCGCTTTTGCTCTGGGCGCCCTGGGAATCAGCGGCGTTCCACTCTTCAACGGTTACATGAGCAAGACCCTTCTCCATGAAGGAATCGTGGAAGGAATCCATCTGATCCACGACATCAGCGGCTGTCTGAAAGTTGCAGAGTGGGTCTTCCTCATCAGCGGAGGACTGACATTCTGCTATATGCTCAAGCTCTTTATCTGCATTTTCGTTGAGAAAAATGACGATCCCAAAGTACAGGAAAGCTTTGACAGACCCGGCCCTTATATGAACCTGACTTCGTCCGTCGCCATCGTCGGGTCCTCCCTTTTCTGTATCCTGCTGGGTCAACCCTTCCTGAGCACACGGCTCGGCGCATTTATGAGCGGAAACCACCATATTCTGGAATTTAAAGCCTTCACACTTACAAACCTCAAGGGAGGCGCTGTTTCCCTGGCGATCGGGGCAGTACTCTATCTGCTGGTGGTACGAGGGCTGCTTAGAAAAGACGGACATTATGCCAACTACTGGCCTGCATTCCTGGACCTGGAGAATCTTTTCTGCAGATCCCCTCTGACCAGGGGTGTATTCATCATCTGGTGTATGATCTTACGGATCGTAGAAATGAGCACAGATTCCCTGATCGTGCTGGCCAGAAAGACATTTCTCAGAGAAAAATGTGTCAAAAACCGCGGCCGCCGTTTCGGCCTTGCGGGCGTAATGGCTGCCGAGATTGCCGAAGCGGGAGAACCGATCGTGTCCAACTTCACTTTCGCCCTCCTGATGACCTGTCTGGGCATTGTTGTCATGCTTTTCGCGATCGTCTACTTTGCGATTCTGTGAGCATTGGATTTTTGTGAGTGTTGAGGAGATAAAGAGACAGGGACCCTTCCTTTGTCTCCTTCGCGGTGCGGAGGGGATAAAGGGCCGGTCCCTGCTTGTTTCTTTGTGACTGCATCGGAAAAACCCGTTCCGGGATTTCTCTGAAGGGTGCCGCTCTTACGAGAGGCATGCCCTGGAAGAGTTGAAACCTATGAAACTGGATGAAAAAACAATCTTTCATGTGGATGTGAATTCGGCATTTTTATCCTGGTCTGCTCTCAAGCAGCTGGAGGAAGAACCCGGATCGGTAGATCTGCGCACCATTCCTTCCGCAGTGGGAGGGGATGTAAAGACACGCCACGGGGTCATCACTGCCAAATCCATTCCGGCAAAAAAATACGGAATACAGACAGGAGAACCGGTGGTCAAGGCGCTGCAGAAATGTCCCCATCTGGTGCTGGTCCGGTCGGATTTTGAGACCTATCGAAGATATTCTCATGCGCTGATGGATCTCCTTGCGCAGTACACGCCGCTCCTGCAGCAGATGTCGATCGATGAAGCCTTTCTGGATCTGACAGAGCGGATCGGGCCGGATAACAGGGAGGGGGCGCTGGCCCTGGCACAAGAGATCCGGGATCGTGTCAGAGAAGAACTCGGCTTTACTGTCAACGTTGGAATCTCCAGCAACAAACTGCTGGCCAAGATGGCAAGTGATTTCCGAAAACCGGACCTGACACATACCCTTTATCCCGAGGAAGTCCCTGCAAAAATGTGGCCGCTTCCCATCAACTCCCTTTTCGGATGCGGGAAACAGACAGCGCAGAAGCTGCAGCTGGTCGGCATCAACACCATCGGAGACGCGGCATCCGCGGATCCGGGGCTGCTGCAGTCGGTACTGGGGGAGAGGTCAGGCATCTATATCCACAACAGCGCCAACGGGATCAGCAGATCAAAAGTCACGCCGAAACGGGAACAGGCAAAAAGTGTCTCCAATGAAAGGACCCTGTCCCGGGACATTGACAGGGACAATTATCAGACCGACGGCCTCCCGGTCATCCGCATGCTGTCGCAGAAGGTCGCGGGAAGACTGCAAAAGAGCAGTCTTGTGGGGCAGACAGTCACATTTCAGGTCAAATCTTCGGAATTCAACAGATACTCGCGGCAGACTATGCTCTCCGACATGACGGACCGCGCTGAAGATATAGAGAAGGCAGCACTCTATCTCGCTGACCGCCTGCTGAACGGTCCCGACGGCCTTTTTGAAGATGGCATCTCCATCAGGCTGATCGGAGTGGGTGTATCCAGACTTTCAGAAAAACAGATGATGCAGATGGATCTCTTCCAGTGGGCTGACCAGAACGAAGAAGAGGAAAAAAAACGCAGGGAGGAGCAGAAGCTTCGGGAGAAAGAAGAGGAACTTGCCAGGCAGGCGGAAACCGCCCGCCGCAAGGAGGAAGAAAAACTCGAAAAAATGAAAAACCGGCAGACCAGACTTGATTCCATGATGGATCAGATCAACGGCAGATACGGTAAAGGAACGATCAAAAAGGGCAGTAGATAATAGCAGACAGCAGCTTCACTCATGAAAGGAGTAATTGATTCATGAAGGTAAACAGGTTTTTTGATGAGATCCAGGGAAATTTTGGATTCGGATGCATGAGGCTGCCGATGAAGGATGAAAAGGTTGACTATGACGAATTCATCAGGATGGCAGATGCCTTTATCGATGCAGGCTTTAACTACTTTGACACAGCACACGGCTATATCAACGGACAGTCGGAGACAGCCATCCGCGACTGTATCGCAAAAAGATATGACCGCAGCAGGTTCCTTCTGACCGACAAACTGACAGATCCCTACTTTAAGAAACAGGAGGACATCCGACCCTTCTTTGAGCAGCAGCTCGCCTGGTGCGGCGTGGACTATTTTGACTTCTACCTCATGCATGCGCAGGATAAAAATATATACAGGAAATTCACTAAGTGCAATGCCTACGAGACGGCCCTGGAGCTGAAGAAGGAGGGAAAGATCAGGCACTTCGGTATTTCCTTCCACGACAAGGCGGATGTCCTGGATATGATCCTGACGGAGCATCCGGAGATTGAGATCGTACAGATTCAGTTCAACTACGTCGACTACGAGGATGCTTCCGTGGAGAGCCGCAAGGTCTATGAGGTATGTGAGAAGCACAATAAGCCGGTCATTGTCATGGAACCTGTCAAGGGCGGCAGCCTTGTGAATCTGCCGGCAGATGCGGACAAGATCCTGCGTGATCTGAAGGGCGGCAGCAATGCCAGCTATGCTATCCGCTTTGCAGCAAGCTTCCCCAATATGGCGATGGTCCTTTCCGGCATGAGCAATATGGATCAGATGCTGGACAATCTCGGTGCCATGAAGGATTTCAGGCCCCTGGACGAGACAGAGATGGACGCAGTGAACAGGGTCTGTGCGATCTTCAAGAGTCTGAACCTGATCCCCTGCACGTCCTGCCGCTACTGCATCGAGGAGAACGAATGTCCCAGGGGGCTGCGCATTCCGGATATGTTCGCTGCCCTCAATTCCTATGAAGCCTTCCACAACTGGAACTCGGAATTCTATTACAACAACGTCCTGGTCGGCGGCGGACACGGAAAAGCCTCCGACTGCATCCAATGCGGAAAATGCGAGAAGGTATGTCCCCAGCACCTGCCGATCCGCGAGCTGCTCAAGGATGTTGCCAGGGCATTCGAAAAAAGCGAGCAGTAACGAGATGCCTGTTGGATGCAAATAATGCATTGTAGATAAAGGACGGAACCGCAAGAGCAAGACGAAAAAATGGGCTGAACAAGGTGAGGAGATTGAATGAACAGCAAGCAGGAAATAGACAAAATACTCACTCAAATACAGGCGGACGCCAATGTCCAGAAGATGAAACAGTATATACAGCACGGAAACGTCTCTACCTATGAGCATTGCGAAAGTGTGGCCAGGCTGAGCTACTCCATCGACAGGCGCTTATCGCTCCACTCGGACCTTAAGGTCCTGTTGACAGGTGCTATGCTTCATGACTTTTATCTTTACGACTGGCACGAAGACGGCGACGGATCACATCGACTTCATGGATTTACACATGCGAAAAGGGCGTGCGATAACGCAAAAGAGTGTTTTTCAATCGATGAGAAAACCAGTCATGTGATCTATTCTCATATGTGGCCTCTGAATCCGGAGAGAATCCCCAGGTCCAGGGAGGCATGGATCGTCTGCCTTGCCGATAAATATGTTTCTTTGAGGGAATCGTTGTTCAGGAGGCAGGTCTGACAATGTGGCTGAGCAGATATATTTGTCTCTTTTTTATTTATAGCTTCATGGGGTGGATCTATGAAACGCTCTATTGCACGATAAAGAACGGCAAATGGGAAAACAGAGGCTTCCTGTTTGGGCCGGCCTGCCCGATTTATGGTACCGGAGCTGTGGCAATTTCTGTGATCATGAAAGTGACAATTGGAAATGGAATCGTACTGAGTCTGTGGCAGATTTTCCTGATCGCCTTCATAGGAAGCGCGGGGCTGGAATACATCACTTCCTGGGGACTGGAGAAGCTGTTTCATGCGGCCTGGTGGGATTACAGTGACTTTCCGCTGAATCTTCACGGCAGGATCAGCCTCTTTACCAGTATGGGGTTTGGCCTGGCAGGGCTCCTGGTTGTGCATATTATCGCGCCGTTTACAGAGAATGCTGTCGGACATATCATTCCTATCCTGATCGAACTTTTGTCTCTGTGCTTTGTTTTTGTGTTTGCGGTCGATTTTACGCTTACAGTGACGGTTCTCTATCATTTTGACAGTATAGTTGTCCATGTAGACAACAGTTTTAACCAGAGCATGGAAAGCATCGTGGATAATACCGTGCAGAGATCCAGCCGGGTCAAAAACAGCATTATTGAAAAAGGCCGCTTTGTAAATGACCAGGTAAATTCCATGAACGGTTTCATGAAAAGCACCCTTCGCAGGATTCATTTTTTCAGAGACAGAGATGAGAACAGGAAAACGGTCAAAAACCGAGTTCTTACAAAAATTAAGAATCTCAGGATAAACAGAAAACGGTCAGAGGCTCGTGACGAATGATATTGAAATTCCACTTTATTGAGATATAATGAGTAAGCGTTAACTAACTACTGCTTGCTTTTAGCGAGTGGACGCAGCCCATCCTGGACGCAATTGCCGACCGCATGGACTCTCAGGTTCACTGACAGGAAAATCCATGAAACCGCGGAGAAGAGGAAGCGGGTTTAGATTCTTCATCCCGCGTTGACGGGGAATCAAATAATACTTTCTGAAGCCGGTCGGGGAAATCTGACCGGCTTTTACAGATTGTTGTAAACGTGGCTTCTATGTTAAAATCAATTTAGCTATAGATTCATCAGATGGGAGACAGGGGACGGTTCTGTGTCCCCTATTTCCTTGAGGGGACGGAGACACAGAACCGTCCCCTGTCTCCTCCAGATTGCATGGAAAGTCTGATTTTGGGAGAATTGCTGAGCCTTTGGTGAAAAAGCGGATTATGAAGCGTTATTGAGGAGAACGACATACTCAATAATTCAGATGCGTAAACAAGAACTTGCGAAGCTGGATGAATTAATCAAGGACAGAGGGGTCTGACCCTGATACGGAAATGTTAACTAATTTAATAAATTTGTGACCGGGTCTGACCCCACTGTTCCGGCGGGCAGCGAATGCTGCCCCATACATATGAAACAGGCTGAAAAGCCTTCTCACATGTCAACCATTTTTGAAAATGTCCCGAAAATTTTTAAACATTAGCACCGGAAATTCCGGTGCTTTTCCTTTTTCCGGGATCAGTTACAGGTACAGGGGAGTGAGCTTGCTGCGAAGGCGCGCCTTA
>Ga0256405_10003063_pt1 | contig 35728 bp, 29 predicted proteins | sample RumenRJG_02DNA_FD_189096 | JGI IMG/M metagenome (GOLD analysis project Ga0256405, IMG submission 189096) | Bovine rumen microbial communities from Lethbridge, Alberta, Canada - RJG_02 | ecosystem: Host-associated > Mammals > Digestive system > Stomach > Rumen | place: Canada: Alberta...
CCGCAGAACAGCCACAGTGACGGTTCTGTCTCGTTTGAGCTCTCCTCAACCCATTTGACCAGCTGCTTGTAACCAGATACGGAGTTCTTGAACTCATTGGACACTCTCATGGAGGTTTCTGTCAGTCCCTCGGCAAAAATGATTGCCACATCAATTTTTTCTTTCGAAAAGTCAATTCCAACAAATAATTTTTTCATACTTTTGTATCTGTTTTATAAAAGAATTGGTCAATAGTTGTATGGACTAACACTCTAACGAGGCTCTATGCCGATAACTTTCTATCTTGTCTTTGCAACTATGTCGGGGAGGTCCTAAACAATTTATAGACTCCGTTCTGGAGAGTTGACTGGTTTACCTCTTCGACAGACCGATTCTTCCTTACAACGACAAAGGTAAGAAACTGTCTTGAATTGCTATTGTTTTTCTCGACCAATTTGCTTTCTTATGCGGCTGCGCCGCAATCATCTGCAAACTTAGAGGGAGTTGAAAGTTTTTTAAATTGAAAGTTATGCGGCTGTGCGGCAATTTTCAGCAAACTATAGAGAATAGAAAGTCTTGTATTTTTCAACTTTCTTAATTCTCTAAGTTCTGATAATCGATTCTTTAAGTCTCGATTCTTGATTGTCTGAGTTTCAAGTTTTTCAACTTTCAACTTTCGATTTTCAACTTTTAGCAGCCGGAACTGTAGAATGTTTCTTCGTTTTCCTTTATTTTTTTGTTGATGATGAGGGGCTGCATCCATACAGGACGTGCCGGAGTATCGTCTTTCTCAAGGCGTTGCTGCCATTCCTCGTCGGTATAGCGTTTGTTGAGCGGATTGACGAATTCGTAGTAACTGAAGGTTGCGCCTCTGGTTAGGTATATCTTGCCGTTGATAACCACGTTTACATATATTATGTCGGCGTTGCCTGTAGCCTCGGAAAGTATTCCGCATTTGTTGCAGCCAAGCACGTTGCGCGTAAACACGTCGGCCACGAGAGCCACGGAGCGGTCTGCTCCCTTCACCTCGTCCCAACTGCCAAGGTTCGAATAGGGGTCGATTACGCTCAGGGTGAACCATTCGAGCGAACTGCCCATAAATTTTATGGTGTTGTATTCGTCTTCGTTTAGCGTCTTGCCAGCCAGTTCTTTCTTTGTTATTTTTATGCAGAAGTCCATATAGTCGTCAAGGGACGAGGTACGGCTTTTCAAGTCCTCGCTCATGAGACCGTTCTTTGTGAGTAGCGATGATGTAAGGCTGAGCATCTCTTTCATCTTCAGCCAGAAGTCGAGGTTTGGTTCAATGTATCCCACGCGTATAGGATCCGGGAATTCGCCTCCGCCGCCACATTCTGCGCAGATAGGTTGCTCGGCGTAGAGAATGGCATCGTGCTTGAGTTCTGCCCATGATGCCAGCCCTGTGTTAAGGTTCTTGCGCATCCACGAGGTGGTCTTCATATAGTCGGGATAGTCTTTGTTTGGCTTCTGAAGTTGCACGAGACATTCCATCCACTTGTTGTACATAGACTTGTCCCAGTCGGCAAACGTAGCCATCTTGGCTTTCATCTTTGTCATCTCGTTGGTGTATCCCTTCCATTTCTCGTCGTCTTGGTAGTACTCGTCGTTTATCTTGTCGGCGGCATCTATGCCGAATGCCGAGAACACATGCAGTCCGCGAGGGAAAGGCAGGTCGGAGTTGGCCTTTTCGTCGAACATACGGCTAAGCACATATCCGTCGGGTGTGTATCGCTGAGGCATGAAATTGACCTTGTTCTCGCAGCCCTCCTCGGCAATTTTTGAGGTGATGCGGTTGCGTGTCTTGAAGAGCGAAGACAGGCGTGCGTTGATGTCCTTCAGGGTTGCGGCATCTGTAACCTTGTCGGGCGATGAGATATTCTTTGAGGCGAGATAGTCGGCAACATCGATAACAGCCACGTTGTCGGGTTCGCCCATCAGGAAGTCGAGAGTCTTGTAAACGCCCAGTCCCTCTTTTGCCACGTTGCGGTCTATGTGGTTAAGCAGATATGCCATCATGGCAGCCTGCTTTACCGACTCTTTCTGTTCGTTGCAGAATGAGAATGTCTGTAGCCACATCATGCTTCTGAAATAGTGTTTAGAGATTTCGTTGCGTGTGTAGTGGCCGCGAGGCTTGAAGAGGTCGTAAGGGAAATTGATGTCCTTCTGCATCATGGCAGACATGGCCTCCTTCTCGTTGAGTATGTTGGCTACCTCCTGTTCGGCTTTTGAGGCGTATGCCTCGGGAATGTCGAGCCGTTCGCCTGTGAGCAGTCTGTTGGCTACCGCGAAGTATGCGGCGTTGAACTCGGCAAGGTCTTTTACCTCGGCATTGCCTGTGCTGTTGGCTATGCCCATTGCCTTGTGGTACATGGCTTCGTTAAGTGCCTTTATGCGGGGTATGAACGAGTTTTTCTCGAGCGACTTGAGCACATACGAGAAGTACATGTGGTAGGCCTGAAGGAACACGTCGGTGGTGATGTAGTTTGGCATTCCTCTGTACTCGTTCTGCTCGTAGATGTTGAAGAGTTGTTCGTTCTTTGTTGGTATGATGCAGAAGTTATGGTGTGCCAGATGGTTCAGGAAGGGCTTGCTCACCTCCTCAATCTGGAACATGTTAACCGTCATGGCCGGGTTAGCCAGTTTCAGGCCGTCAACGTCGGTTATCTGATGTTTCTTGAGTTCGGCTATGCGTGCGTCTATGCGTTTAATGAACTCATTCTCTTCCTTGGAAAGGGTGACTTTGTTAAAGTCGGTGAGGGCGTTGAAGTCGTGCTCTTCCAGATATTTGTAGCAGCGTTTTTCGTACCACTTCGTCTTTTGGGAGAAGAACTGGTTGATGTCCTCTTCCATGAACCAAACGCCTCTGAGTGCATACGGGTAGTGGCGCAGTATTCTGAGCTCCATCATCGTCATGTCGCTGATGTCCATATTCAGGTCAATCCTCTCGGGCAGTAGACTGTCGGTAACGAGGAACGAATGAGGGTTGTAATCTACGTTTATAGTGCCGATGTTGTCGTCGGCAATGTCTTGCTTCTTGCTTGTGCTTGAGCAAGATGCGATAAGCAAGGCTGTTGTAGCTAAAAGAAGTATTTTCTTCATAATTATGACTTATTGTTTGTTTTCTTTGTTTGTTATATACCGTACGAACTTCAGTCCGAAACCATATTGCCGGTAGAGCACCTCGATGGTGTCGCCGTTATTCTTGCGTTCCCACGTGTGTATCATGTTGGGTATGGTGTCGGTCTCGACCTTGAAGTCGATGAGTGGGCATCCGACCCTTGAGCCGAGCCATAGCGGACGTATGTGCGTGCCTTTGTAGAGATGGAAGATGAACAGGCGTTTGTCTTTATCGCGGCGGTATCTTGTTGCCTTTACGGGTCCGACGATAATCTCGGGGATGCTGTCGCCGGTTACGTCGCCGCAGGTGAAGCGGTAGACGGGGTAGTTTAACGTCCACGAACTTACGATGCTGTTGCCTCTTACATGCTCAATGCGGCTGGTTGAGGGGGATGTGGCTACGAGTCTTATTGTGCCCTCTGCCGTGGGACTGTGGTATATGCAGGTGGCGGAGTCTTGCTGCACGAGTGTGTATGCTGGCTGGCTTTCGTGCTGGCAACCGAAAAGAAGAAGAATTGACAATTGACAGTTGACAATTGACAATGTTTTGAATTCAAAATTCATAATTCATAATTGACAATTCACAATTCATAATTCATAATTCATAATTCATAATTCAAAATTCATAATTCAAAATTCAGAATTGTCAATTGAAGATGTATTGTTAATTGAAGATTGGCTTTGGGTGAAAGTTGTTGAAGGGGCTGAGTTCATAATTGATTGATATTTGTTTTTTCATTATTGGATACAAAGGAAGTATTTTTTTTGTTATTGCAAAAGTTTTTTTGAGAAAATATTGTTTTTAGGGGGGAGGGCGCTTTCTCTGATTGTGCTTCTTTTTGGGCTTTTTGGCTATTGCGTGGTGCGGCATTTTTTTGGGATCGTTTTTTTGTTATTGCAAAAGTTTTTTTTGGGGGGGGAATCTTGTTTTTTTGGGGTGTGGGGATAAGTAAATTACGAGTTGCAAGTTTAATGATGGACAGAAAATATAAAAATCTAACCGTAATTCTTTCGTGCATAATAATGTGCTTGACCCTCGTTTCCTGTTCGCAAATTAAGTTGCCTGATGCCGTACAGAGTAACGGCGGTCTTTCGCCTAAAAAGAGAAAAGATGTCTGGCATCGTGCTCTCTATTGCACTTATAGCCTGTGCCTTGCCAAATACGCCACCGTTGCTGTCCGCTATCTCCTCTGCCGCCTTGTTCAGACGCTCTGCACCACGTTTACCGCTATAGTGTGCCAGCAACTCGTCTATGAGGTCATCTCCGCTCAGTTCAGGATAGTTTTTCTTTACCTGTTCCATAAGCGGTGCAACGCTCTTGTCGTTCTGTAGCACGTCGGCAATTTCTTTCCATTTCTCAGGTTCGCTCTGTCTAAGTGCCTCTGCCCAAAGGTGGGTGTACTCGTGTACGGCAGTCTGTGCGCCTGCTATGTGTGGGTCAAGATAAATCTTGCCGTCCTTTACAAAGCCGTATGCCTCGCCGTCTGCTGTACGGAAGAACTTAACCTCGTGCAGTCTAATCTGCTCAGCGTTCACCTCTGTACGCTCTGCAAGCCCCGTAGTGTCGTAAAACTCGCCACTGTACAATGATTGCTTAATAGCACGTACAATGTCTGCCAAAGGTTTGCCATCGGCTTTACGGAGTCCGATTTCAGGATAGAAAAACTCTACTACATGAGCTTTTCCATCATTCGTTATACCATTATTGCTTCGCTTAGACACAACAATACTAATACCATTATCTTCTCCATGGTTATCAAAGGTAGAAACCTTTGCGTTATGGTTCGCAAGACGTATTGTTACAGTCTGTCCGTTCTTAGTCTCAAACGTAGCATACTGACTGTTGCTACCATGTTTCTTTGCACCATGTGCTTCTGCAACATCATTAAGGAATGACTTTCTGTTATTTGTTGTTAAATTATTATAATCTTTTGCAAGTTTATCAAGATTATTTAGTACCTTTGCACCATCAGCAGTAGAGATGTCGGCTGGTGAGCCTTCCGTTTGGTTGAGCGATGCGGTCTCTACTGCTCTTTTTTGTGCCTTACTCATAGTAGCATTTTCCCCATTCACTATATCAAGCACACGCTGTCCCTCCTGTATATATACGGACATATACTATACTCAAAGATATCGTTGAAAATATAATCAACAACAAAGAAGTTTTCAAAAAACTCATACGACATATGTCTTAAAAAACTTCAGATGGAAAATATAATTAAAAATCTCATCTTCCATCTGAGGTTAAGGATGTAAAGAACATAGTCTTGACATCGTGCTATTTACTTAATCTTTCACGAAAAAAATGCACTTAAATATATTAATGTTTTTGTTGTAATTTCAGATTTGAATCTTCATATTATCCTTAATTACCTCATTCAAATACAATGGAGGTAATATTAGATTACTCAAATCCGTATTAATAGTCTTCATATGGATTACCCCCCTAAAAGACCCATAAGCCAAAGAAGCAAACTGACATAACAATTCTCTTGGAATAGTAATGACATTCTTACTGGTAAGTTCCTCTATTGATTCCTTCGCTATTTCAAAGAAAGTCTGCAGCTCACTCTTCAAGAAAGGCTGATTCTCCTGAATGAAAGTGAGATTAGCAGCACATTTCATAATTCCTTCAGCTTTATTGAATGAGAAATTGAAATTCGTTTCAATACCAACCGAATCATTCGAAGAATCAAATCTTTCCCACTCTGGTGAGAACTGAGTAAGATCCATCTTTATGAATTTATATTGTATATTATTCATTTTTACAAATGATTAAACGGCAATAACCCTTTTATTAGACTTTGTTTCTTCATTCATTTTGATTACCTTGCAGAAGACTTGATTTCCATCTTTAAATTCCAAATCTTCTTCAGGCATCTTCGGCAAATCATATTTCACAAATACGCCTTTTTCGTAAGAGGGAACTTTCAGCAGCTCAAACTGAATTACCCTCTCTATACCACATATGGTCTTAAGGCTCAAGTTCTCCTTTCCACTCAAGAGCTTTGTCACCATAGCCGGGCTTATTCCCAATTTCTCTGCCAACTGGTTTTGGGTCATCCCATTCAGCCTTAGATAGCGATGAATCTCGAGAGCAATCTGTGCCGATTTCAGCAACCAATCCCTGTTTTCATCCCTAAATCTTGCCTCCTCACGTTCCTTCTCTGAAGGTTGTTTTGCGACTTCCTTAAGTCGGTTCAAATTAAATGCCATAATATACTCTTTTCTTAAATGTCATCTTTGTCTATGATACCCTCATTCACAAGAAATTGTTTCACCTTATCTATTTTCCGAAACACTTTTTCTTGCAGTCCTGGCGAGTTTTGAATAGAGCTGTTCAACTTAATTCCTCCATACACAATCAGATAGCAATTTTGCTCAATTCTGATAGCATACAGCCTTAGGAAAGTTGATTCTAACACGCCGTACCCTTTCACTGGGATGTGTTCAATATCATAGCCATATTTGCCATTTAGTGGTTTAAAATAATCTTCCAAGTCAGGTTGTTCACCATTATCAGAGTTTTCTGCCAGTTCTTTCAGGTGTGGTTCCAACTTATTTGCATCCTCCAGCACTCTTGCAGCAGCTATTTCAGGATCATTGCCAAGGAATCCCCAGAAATCATTCTCTGTAAATTCCGGGTGTGACTGAAAAAAGTCCATAAGGAAAGCCACATCGGTCCACTCTTCGTTAAAGAGCCTATAATATTCTGCAGTATCCTCTTCATCATATTTGATGCTATATAATCGGTTTGGGATAATTGTTTCAATCTCCATTTAACCTATAAGTTAATTTTATGTATGCAAAAGTAGAAAAAAAAAGTGATAACATAAAGGTTATAGAAAGAAAAATAACTAAAAGGTTTATTTTCTTTCTATAACCTTGGCAATCAGACAGACATTCCCCTTTATGTCTTCATGATTCGTTTGGGGCGCGTGTTTGTTTCTTGGTCACGATGCAAAACAGCATCGGTTTTGGACCGTCAAATTTATTGTGTTGGGAATTAAAGCAAAAATAAAAGAAGCGGGGATTGTCTTATGGGGTTAATAACGAAGAGGTTATTTTGCTGCAAAACGGATGGTCTCTAACGTGCAGATGGATTTTTCTTTGGTTGGAGACTTCATTAACAGGTAGACGGCGTGCTTGCCGGTAAGATTGCTGATGCCGTCGAGTTTGACGGGCTGTTCTGCGGAGGTCTGCGGCATATCGGGGGTTATCTTTAACGTGCCGACGCACTTGCCGCCTTGCTGTGTCCACGGACGGTCGATATAGACATCAATCTGTCCTTCGATGCCTTGCGGAATCATGCCGAGGAGGAGGTAGACATCTTGCTTGCCGTTGAGCCCGTTGAAATTGAAATACTTGTAACCAACGATAGAGCCGTCGGTATTGTTTACAACGGGGTTGATGTTGTTTTTGAGGGCGTAAGGCTCTTTTAGGTTTGACTCGGGCGTGGTGCCGTATGCTGCGGCTACGTATGAGCCGTAGAAGGTGTTGTTGGGCCATTCGTGTACGGCGGGCTTTGGTCCGGTGTACCAACAGCAGATGCCGGCAGGATGTATGTCGAGCGGGTTGAGGCCTTCGGTGCTGAAACCTTCTGACGTGTATTCGCCTTCGGAGATTGTAACCTTGCCGCCCTTGCCTTCCTCTACGGTTACGCTGATAGGGGCAACCATTGCCTGACGTGAAAATTCGTTCAAGCCGTTCTGACGGTGGTAGAACACCCACCATTTGCCGTTGATTTCGCAGATAGAGCCGTGGGTGTTGCCGCTTACGTTGGCCGAAGCGAACACTTTGCCGTCTGGGTCTTTTTCGCGTGCGCGGCCGTCGATGATTGTGCCGCCGTAAGTCCACGGGCCTGTCGGGGTGTCGCTGTATGCGTAGGCGAGGGTGTAGTTGGAGGTTGGCAGTCCAAATTCGCCGTCCTTGGTGAAACGGCTGTAAATGAACACGTATTTGTCTTTGATTTTGCGGATGGATGAGGCTTCAAAGAAACGGAACTCGTTGTCGTCCTTGTCTTCAAAACCGCCAATCATTCTTACGGTTACTTTTGTTCCTTTCTTGACTGTTGCCATCGTTTCGGGGTCGAGTTCGGCAACGTGCGATGTGCCGAATCCCCAATAGCCATACACCTTGCCGTCGTCGTCGACAAAGACTGCCGGGTCGAATTTCAATACGCCGTTGGTGGTATCGGGGTTGGCTTTGTCCCAGTTGATAACCTCGAACGGACCGTCGGGGCGGTTGCTCTTGGCTACCATTCCGTTTCTGCCGCCCACTTGGTTGTTGGGGTAGAGGTAGTAGGTTTTCTTGCCGTCCTTGTCCACTTTGAGCGTAACGTCGGGCGCAAAGAGGACGTCGGCTTCTTTCTGCGGTTCGCCCTTGCCATTCTTGTCAACTTTGAGTATTACGCCGTCCATCCGCCAATGATTGAGGTCGTTGACGTCTGCCGACCATACCACTTGGTCGCGTCCGCAGTAGTTTTTTACTTCGATGTCGTGCGAACCATACACATACACGCGCTTTTTGCCGGGGTTGTCGGGGTCTTCAAAGACGTAAGGTTCGCCGTCTGGAATGTGGTCCCACAACGGGATGTAGGGGTTGCCGATGGTTGTGAGCGTAGCCTCGGGCGCGTTGAAGTTGGTGGCCTGCTGGCTGCTACATGCGGCGAGAAGCGTGATGCCGCCAAGTAATAATAATGTCTTGCCTTTCATACAATTAAGATAAATTAGGATATTGGTATTTGTAAAATTACACTTCGGGGACAAAGGTAGTTATTAAATTGAAAATTGAAAGTTTTTGAATTCATAATTCATAATTCATAATTCAAAATTCATAATTCAGAATTCATAATTCAAAATTAAATTCATAATTCAAAATTCAAAATTCAAAATTCATAATTCATAATTCATAATTGGCGGTTGGCTTCATTAATTCATAAACTACCATTCGAAAAATAACTGTAACTACTGTAACTGTAACTCTGTTCAATTCATAATTCAAAATTCAGAATTCATAATTCAAAATTCAAAATTCATAATTGGCGGTTGGCTTCATTAATACATAAACTACCATTCGAAAAATAACTGTAACTGTAACTCTGTTCAATTCATAATTCATAATTCAAAATTCAGAATTCATAATTGACAATGCACAATTGATAATTCAAAATTCAGAATTCATAATTCATAATTCATAATTGTCAATTAATAAAATCTCAATTTTCAACTTTCAACTCAAAACATTGTGAATTATGAATTATGAATTGTGAATTCTTAAAGAGGGTCATTCTCTTTCTCGGTATTCTTTTGGAGTTATTTGGGTGTATGTTCTGAAGTAGCGGGTGAAGGCGGTTTGGTCGGAGAAGCCGAGTTCGTCGCTTATCTGCTGTATTGTCATCTCGGGGTGCTGCCTAAGCAGATATTTGCTTTGTATTATTACATAGCGTGCAATCCATTCGCCTGCGCCTATGCCTGTGGCTTGCCGTATAACCCTGCCAAAGTATTTGGGCGACAGACATAGTTGCTCGGCATAGAAGCGAACCTCGCGACTTTCGCGATAATGTATGGCTATGGCTCTGTGAAAGCGCGAGAGCAGTTGCTGTACTGGCTGCTCGTCTTGCAGCGTCATCGCGCCGTTCTCGCGTATGAAAGTCTCGGTCATGTCGGCCAGAATGTCCATTTGCTCCGCCATAAGTTCGTCGCGCTTTGGGTGCTTCAGTAGGCTTATGCTGTTTAGCAGCCTGAAGCAGGTGTATATGCTATCGAACTGGAAGCCGTTAAGTTTGAAAGATGTGTTGTAATGGTATTCAACGTGATAATGCGCCGGATGCATCTGCTTTATGTACTCCAAGAACCTTGCCGAGATGACGAGGAGCGTAGCCCTGTAGTCGGGGCTCACCTCGTGGGCATACAATATGTGGTTGGGAAAGATTATTGCCGTTTCGTGCCTGCGGAACTCAACCGGGTGCATGTCGTATTCTGCCCGCAGCCATCCGCTGTGGTTAAGGGCTATGACGAGGTAGGGCGAGATGTAAGGCTCGCCATATACCGGCATGTCCGTTACGTTCTCGAGCACCGCCAGTCCAACCCTTTCAATCTGCTCAGCCATGTTTGCAAGAGGATGTTTGAATGTAGTCATAAGTGGAAATATAGATGTTTGTATAACTGTCTTCTGACTAAATTATTATGCTTTATCCGACTTTTTGTCAAACATTTCAATCTTTACGGGTTTTTGCGAATGAAGAATGTTTTCTAATTTTGGCCTCTGAAAACCGGTTGGTTGAAATCGGATATAAGAATATATATGTAAGAATTGAATGATAGAAATTTTTAAATCAATTACAATGAGAAAAGTTTTGCTGACATTATTGATGGCGGTAGGAGTACTTGTTGCCCGTGCTGACGGCTATGCCTACCTTACCTTCGAGACTGCCGACGGAGCGAGGGCTTCGGTTGCGGTAGAGTCGCTTGCGCTGAGCATAAGCGGCACAACACTTACGGCTGGCACGCAGACGTTTAACCTGTCGAACCTTACCAAGATGTACTTCTCTAATGCCGATGAGACTACGGGCATAGAAGAGGTTACGGACGCAACCCTTGACGAGGCTGCCGAGATTTACGACCTGCAGGGACGTACGGTTTCGAGAGAGCAGATGAAGAAGGGCGCGTACATTGTAAAGACAAAGCAGAAAACCTGTAAGATTGTGGTGAGATGAAGAGGATATATGCACTATTAACGCTTGTGATGCTGACGATAGCAGCCGCAGGCCAGACGCTTAACGTGAGAGTGGGTAGCGTAGTATATCAGTTTCCGGCAGACCAGACAGGCGAGATGACATATTCGGGCGGAACTACGCTTACCGTTATGGGCAAGACATTTGCCCTTGCCGAGATTACCAGCATGACAGTAGACAACACAAGCGTTACCGACGGAGCGGTAGGCGTTACCTACAACGGCACATCGGCAACGGTAAGGGTGGCAGGCAACGTGGCGCAATACCTTACGCCAACGGTGAGCGGGGCGCACGTGTCGATAGTACAGAGCGAGAGTCTGGCATCGGAGGTTACATACACCCTCGACGGCACGTCGGCCGACGGCGAGTTCTACATGGAAGGCTCGTACAAGGCTACGGTAGAGTTTAACGGTGTGACGCTTACCAACACAACGCCCGTATATAGCGGCGCGGCCGTGCATATACAAAACGGCAAGCGCATAAAGGTAAAGGTGGTTACCGGCACCACAAACACGCTTTGCGACGCAAAGGGCGGCTCGCAGAAAGCCTGTGTTTACATAAAGGGACATGCCGAGTTTGCGCAGAAGGGCACGCTTAATGTGGCTGGCAACGTGAAGCACGGCATAAAGACCGGCGAGTACATGACTCTGAAGAATGCTGCCATAAACATAACATCGGCTGTGGGTGACGGCATATCGTGTGCCGAATACTTTGCTATGGAGAGCGGAGCGGTGAGCATAGCCGGAACGGGCGACGACGGCATACAATGTGACTTGGACGGCGAGGCTTCGACTGGCGAGACTACCGACCACGAGGAAGAGGACAGCGGTAACATATACATAAGCGGCGGAACGCTGAACATATCAGTCTCGGCTGATGCTGCCAAGGGCATAAAGGCAGGCGGCGACCTGAGGATAAGCGGCGGCGAGATGACCGTCAAGACAACCGGAGGAGGCGTGTGGGACACCGACGACAAGTCGGTAAAGGCATCATCGTGCCTTAGTTCGGACGGCAACACCATTATAAGCGGCGGAACGCTTGGGCTTACAAGCACGGGCGCAGGCGGCAAGGGCATAAACTGCGACGGATCTCTTACGGCTACGGGCGGAACGGTTGTGGTAAGGACATCGGGCAATGCCGTGGTGGCATCGGCTAACGGCACGCTGTCGGTTATATCAACATCAAGGCAACTTGACAGTTACACAAGCGACTACAAGTCGTCGCCAAAGGGCATAAAGGTTGACGGGGCTATAGTTGTAAGCGATGCCGCCGTGATAAGCATAACCACCTCGGGCGCAGGCGGCGAGGGTATTGAGAGCAAGCAGACGGTAGACATAAAGGGCGGACAGGTAACGATAAACGCTACCGACGATGCCGTTAATGCTTCGGGCGACCTTACCGTGAGCGGCGGCTATTTGTATGCCTGCTCTACGGGCAACGACGGTCTTGATGCCAACGGCAACTGCTACATTAAGGGTGGACTTGTGTATGCCATAGGAGCGGCATCGCCCGAGGTGGCAATAGATGCAAACAGCGAGGAGCAGAAGAAACTGTATGTTACGGGCGGAACGATAGTTGCCATTGGCGGACTGGAGAGAGGGGCAAGTCTTTCGCAGTCGTGCTATTCGGCTTCGTCGTGGAACAAGAATGTGTGGTACGCGCTTACCGTTGGCGGCGATACTTTTGCCTTCAAGACTCCGTCGGGGGGCGGCACAACGCTTGTGGTGTCGGGTGCCTCAACTCCTACGCTGAAGAGCGGCGTAAGCGTTAGCGGCGGAACGGAGATATTCGACGGAGCGGGCTACGTTGGGGCAACGGTAAGCGGCGGCTCGTCGGTATCGTTATCGTCGTATACTGCCAGCAGCAGTGGTGGTATGGGCGGCAGATAATTAAGTGGGTAATATTGAGATAATTACGAAAAAAAGTGCTATATTTGCACTCGTTAAAATTGTTTTTTTAGTAAAGATTGAATGATGAAGATTCCCTCACGCTGTGAAGCGCGGGGGAATTGTATTTTTGTATGGGGGGATGGGGGCGAAAAAGTTATTAGAGAGTCTTTCTTAAAGTCAAATATAGAATGTTGAGGCAATCTTATCGTGGAAAAAAATTACATTTTCATCTGTGTAGACGGAAATGAACTGCCTGTATTTCCAAAACAATAAACACAAGTGTTTATAGGCTTGTTTCTGTTTAAGAGTTCCAATGCCTTATTCTTGAAATCCGGGTCGTTAAGAAGTATTCCATCGCGGACAGAATAGTCGGTATCAAGATTGTGTCGCGTCTTTAAATAACTGTCTATGTATGCGGCACGAGTGCAAAGATAGAAACGGTTATTTCGTATAATCAAGCAACGATGGCGCATCCAGCAGTTTCTGAAACTGTCCTCGGCTTTTGTCTGTGTTAGTTTCTCTTCTGAAATGACGTTGCTGAATTCTTGCACTTCCTTTATATTCAGAACTATTTCATATTTCTGGGCAAGATTGCGAATTTTTTCAATCGTACTATCCGGAACTGGCATAGAGCTGTAATTTGAAATCCAAAGTTGGTCAAGACGCGAAAAATCTTCTTCCTTTAAGCGTTTGAAGAGAAGTCCGTTGCTTGTTATTCGCAGTGGCGTTTTTGGGAATAAATCCTTTATGATATTGATAATCTCGCCAAGATGAGGATTGAGCATAGGCTCGCCACCAGATATCTTGATGACATCAGGATTCAGGTTTGCTTTTACGAATGTGAACATATCGCGAACTTCTTCGGGACTGAGGAATCTCGGCTTGTTGAAGGGGGAGCAGTTGCAACATTGCTTGCATTTTAGGTTACAATGCTCGCTTACGTGAACCTCGAAACTTTCGCAGTCTATTGTTCCTTGTTCGTTGATGTGATATTTTTTTCCGTCGGGAGTTTCGATGGCTTTCAGAAGAAACTTTGCACGGATTCCTAGACGACCGTCGGGAGAAGGCGCGAGCCGTATCTTGCAGTCTGGCGATGTCAGACGTGGAATGAATCGTTTTAAAAAATCTCCTTCGGAGTCATCACCAGAGTAGAATATTTCGGCTTCGAAAATGTCTTCAGCCTGAAAGCAATATCGGTATCCCTGTGGTGCCAGATTGTACATGCAGCCCAGTACGCGTAGTTTCTCGAATAAAAAGTATACTTGATTGTATAGCGACTTTGTTGTATCATCATACCATATCGTATCTGTCTGCATTATAGTGTATTTGCCGTTTTTAATAATGCGAGCACAGTAGTCTTTTGAGTCTGACATGTTGTTTTTTACATAGCGTATGCTGCTGTTATTTTTTGCCTGAAACATAAAGTATTGCTCGGCGGCATTTATCTGGTTGGTTTCGTTGCCGAACAAATCGGGCAGTTCGCTTTTGTATGTTGCAATCAACTCCGCTTTGTCGAAATCTTTTTCGATGACAATCTTTACTGGAAAATATTCGCCTTCGTGAGTGAGGGGTAATGACTTGTATGTGTTGTAGTCTGCTTTGAACAGACAACTGCTTCGTTCCCGGTCGGCATCATCGTTGCAATAGGTTTTCAGAAAGTGAAAATTGTTGTCGAGAAGAGGACGGAAAGTGTATTCGTGGGTTTTGTAGCCAAACATTTCAGCTATGCGGAAGTCGATAGTCTCGCTTATAAGAGCGTATGGCATGTCGGCATAAAAGCGAAAGTCTATGTCGTTCATCTCCTCGGCAAGTTGTCGCCCTGCATGGAAAATTATATTGTGGTCAACATGTCCGCCCACGCCAAGAGGAATGTAGCAGATTGCGTATTTCCCGCAGATGAGCAGTTCTCGCAGTTTCTTCTGTATGTCATTAAATAATTGTGTTTCTGTACATTCTTTGTGAAACATAATGGAAGAATAGTTACAGAAACGACTGTCGCGAAAATATGAATCAGTAAAACCCATGTGTAGGGCTTTTGCTCCGATTTTTGAAATTGCGCATACATCATCTTTGCGTCGGCTTTCGTAGAGGCTTCTTGTCGCAGTATTTCCTTCCGAAAAGAAAGTAGCAATTGTTACGTTGGCATTGTTGGCTATTTCATTTTTTATGTTCTGAGCCATACTAAGCAGAACATCGTCAAGATGTGGTGAGACGTATAGAATTTCTGTTTCCATGTTTTTTTTTAGAGTTTGTAGATTAGCTTAGCTGCCTTTTGTGGACCACCAAGTCTGCTGAGTGCGTCTTTTATGGCGCGCGCTTTCTGGCAGTAAGCAGAGTTTTTGTCTAAAAGTGTTTCGAAAGCCTTTCGCCATTCCGTTGCATCAGGCTTGTTTGGGTCGAGAACGATGCCAGACCCGGCATTCTTCATAAACATGGCTTGCAGATGCTGATCGTTGCATATTGGCAAGAGAGCGAGCGGAACGCCAAATGTCTGTGCTTCGATAACCGAGTTTGCTCCGCCGTGACTAATCATCATGTCGATATGAGGCAACAGTTGCAGTTGTGGAGTATAACGTTCGATAATGCTGTCGGCTGGGAATATGGCTTTAAATTCATCAGTGCAGAGTTCGTTGACCGAAAAGATGAGTTGTACGTTCATGCCCTTCAAGGCCTCGTATGCAGTAATGAACAGTTGTGGATTGTAATAAAGCTGGCTTCCAAGGCTCATGTAGACTTTTTGTTTGTCGGGATTGAGCTTGTCGAATGGAAAGTCCGTTTCATCACCTCGCTTAAAGTCTGTGATGTTGAAAGGTGCACCTACATATTCCGAGAAGTTGTTTCCGCTTAGGTTTCGTGGAGCATACTCCTCGCAAGTGAAAACAATGTTAAGGTATGGTGAGATGACATCACTACTCTTGAATCTGATGTCATGTTTTGATTTAGCAAACAGACGTTTGCGATCAGAATCGTAAACACGCAGAGTTTCGAGCAAATCACAGTCCCAATCGTCGGGTATTACTGGGTTGAGCGAGTTGCTCACGCCAGCCCACACCAAGTTTCTTTCTTCGGCAACGATGGCTGCTGCGTAAGAAAGAGGGTCGCACACCATTATGTCGGGTTCAAAATCCTTGACGGCAGCCTCTATGCCAGCTTTTTGTCCTTCGGCACAATCTATAAGAAGTGTTTTTATCCATCGGCGCAACCACATTTTGTCTTTTACTTTCTGGGCAAACAGCTCTCCGCTTGTTATAAACTCGTCGGGAAGAACAAATTCCGGAGTGTTCTTTCCGGGCGTGTAGCACTTACAAAACAGTTTGGCAGCGTTTAGTTGTGGTGTAATATCTCGTTGTGCAAAGAATGCTACCTCTGCACCCAATTTTACAAGTTCTTGTGCTGTTCCAATAAGAGGGTTTACATGTCCCTTCTCAGGAACTGTTGCAATCAGTATTTTTTCATATCAGTTGGTCTTTGTATTTCATGAATATTTGCAGAGCTTCCCGTGGCATCATACTATCTGCCGGAAGTGCTTTTTTAACATTTTCTCTTATTGTCGTTGCTCTTACGTCCGATTTTATTTTTGGCATTTCGCTTGGAATATTCGCAAGACGTGCCATTTTAGCATGTACGGGGTTGGTAGAAAATACAACGTTGAAATCGGGGCAGAGAAGTTTTAGTTCGGGCATATTCTCTGCAATATAGTTGTTGTATGCTACTGGAAATATCCAGAAATGCCCATTATGTCGTGCCCATAGAACGGCGTTTGTTATTTCCATACGTTGTGCCGCTGTAAGAGGATTGTCTTCAGTAAAAGACGCTTCGGCACTTGCCAAAACGACTATAACTTCATCATATTTTTCGAGTGCTTTTTCTATAATTTCCAGATGCCCATTATGGAAAGGCTGTGCACGAGTAATAAACAAGGCACGACTTCTGTCATCCTTACTTTCGTTTGTTTGTTGAGGCTGGAAAGAGTGGAATACGAATTTTGATGGAAGTGACAGATGATATTTGCATGTCTCTTTTGAAACATACACGTTGTTGAACCGCGGACACAAGATTTCGAGGCGTAACAAAAGTCGGTAGGCGGGCATATTGTCGGCAAAAAGAGGAAACAGATAAAATCTCTTAGATGTTGTGCACTCAATATATTGTTTTGCCGCAACAATGCTGCTGTTTGTTGTGTCAATAGGTTCGTAAAGTTGCACAAAAACTATCTCGTCGCAGTTATTCTCTATCTTTCGGAGTTCGTTTTCGTCTGGAAGATTTCTGCCGTTGAATATGATAAGTGAGCGAAGTGGCTCGTGATAATAATTGGCAACAGTCAGAAAGCATGGCAGAAAGCCGATGTTTGTCCTCATCACGTCAAGATTGTTTATAGCCGACAGCATATATCTTACAGATTCCCTTAGAGCGAAGAAAGAAAGGAAGAATTTGTAACCATAGTTTTCGAATATCTTCCAAGCGGATGGAAAGTGACTTATGAATTTTTTCAGACATATTCTGTCTATGTTTAATTCCGTATTGCTCCCGTTTGATTTAGCTATGCGGAACCCCGACAGAATGGTATCAATTTCGGTATATCCGAGTGTTAAGTCCTCAAAGTCTATGATTCCAGAAATATCGTTTTCATTGAACAAAATGTTGCCCGGCTGAAAATCGTTGTGAACATAGTGCGGAGTAAGGTCTTTTGTTATGCGACTAATGTTGGCAAGAAGCAATTTTGCATTGGCTAGAAAGTCATTAAACCTACTATTGAATGTGGCTTCAATGCTTTTGTCGCAGATGTTGTTGCAATGTTTTATTACGGCATCAAGTTCTTTGTTAAACCGCTCTGTGTATGCAACAGAAGCATTTGTTGTATCAATAAACCGAAGGCTTTCGTTCAGTTCGTCATAGGCTTTGACAATTTTCTTCAGATCGTCATCTTTCGGAACTTCATACCATCTGTATTTTGTGTTTCCTTCTATAAAATTGTATCCGGCAATGCTAAAGTCATTTAGTGGTGCTGGAAGAATTTTTTCATGATAACAGAACATGGGAACGGCAAAACTCTTAGGATTTATTGTAATCCTTTTAAAGTCGTCGTACTTTCTTGAATTTATAAAAGGTGGTTCTATGCGGAATGTAATCTTTTCGCCTTTCTCGGACGTGATTATGCATATTATGTTCGAATGACCTTCGTTGTTGAAACAGACGCTTGCTACGTTAATATCGTAATAGTCCTTGATAATTTGCGGAAGCATATTTTCAAGTAGCGGAATTGCAGTTTCACGCCAATAGCTTGCGTTCTCAGCGCAAAGAATACTTGACTTCCGGTCTGTTTGTAGTTCATGTTCCATAAGTTAGTGGTAAATCGATTTATTTCTTGTTGTGAAAAACTTTTTATACTAAGTTTTTGCTTAAGAAATGTTGTTAGGCTTGCAAAGATATGATTTTTTTTTGAAAAGTTCTATACTTTTTGTTTGTTGTGACTCGAAAAATACAATTGTCATATGCTACAGATTGGAGGCGCTTGTAGCCATGATGTTTATATCCAACATTTTATCTCCATTATTGAAAAAACAAGCGACAGAAAGCACTTTGTCCTTCTGCCGCCCCGCTTGCTTATCTATCTTTTCTGTCTCAATATTCCATTGCTGCCGGAAGTTCCTTAGCCTGAGCCACCATCTTCTCTACCTCGGCAACGGCTGGTACGCGTTGAACGAGATGCTTCTGCGCATTAACCTCTTCTAACTTGGCGTGAAGGTTGGCAGGAACGCGATGCTGCAACTCCTTTACGGTATCTACGCCAGCAGCCTCGAGCAACTCGGAGAACTGAGGACCAACGCCGTTGATGCGCATAAGGTCGGTATGGTTAGTCCAAGTAAGAATCAGTTTAGGCGAGATGCCTGTCTCTTCGGCCAGAGCCTTGCGTCCGGCTGGCTTGGCGCACTTAGCCAGCAAATCGTCGGTTGTCTTGATGCCTGCTGCAATTAACTTCTCGGCATAAACCTCGCCTACGCCTTCGATTTCTACAATCTTGTAATTCATAATCTTAAATTTTAGTAATTTGTATTAAAAGTATGTTGTTGTGGCAAAAATAGCAAACTATCTATAAAAACAATAAAAAAATGGCTGTAACTCTGTTTTTTTAAGTTTTTTTAATAACTCTTAAAAATGTTGACTTTATGTTTTTTTGTGGTTTGGCGATAGGGCGGGTTATTGCGCCCATTGGGCAGCGAGCGGAGTTGGAGCGGTATACGCGCGGTTTTATTCTTGTTGCCGAACAGGGAAATTTGGCGGAAATAAGGGGCTGCGGACTTGCCTTTTATTGCTTGTAACGGCTGCGCCGGGCGATATGATGCTTATATTCTGCTGTTTATGTTATATGTGGTTACAGTTACAGTTGTTACAGTTGTTTTTTTTGATGTTGTGAGGTGTGGTGCTGGGCTATGCTTTTGCTGTATGGCTGCAAGACTGATAGTTGCGTGTTGCCATGGTTGCAGGCAACCGCAGTTTGAGCCGGAATACAGGCTGAACTTGGAGGGCAGAGAGATGCTTGCTGTTAAGATGCCTGTGCCATGGAGAAATAAAAAATGAAAAAAAATATGCTCGGAAGGGCGTGTATTTAAATTAAATTGTCTAAATTTGCATTCGCTTTAGGGCAATCGGGATGTAGCGCAGTTGGTAGCGCACTACGTTCGGGACGTAGGGGTCGGGCGTTCGAATCGCCTCATCCCGACAGAATGGGGCAGGTGGATTTTTTCTCACTTGCCTTTTTTTGATGGAGAAAAAAATGGATTTGCTAAAGACTGATTGAATGAAAATAGTCTTCATCAACAAATTTAATGTCGCCAAGTTCCTTCAAATCCAAGTGCTATAATTTTTTCTATTTAAAATAATAATATAGGAATAACGGGAAGGAATTTAACACTCCGATATGATTTGTTGCAGCATACATACTTTCCTGTGCATCAAAGATTTTGTCTTGTAAAATGCCGTCTTTTGTTGCTGGTTGCTTGTATTCGCCTGTTATAATGGCGTTTGCCTTGGCTATATTCTGAACTTTTAGAAGTTCCCAGTTTTCTTTAACTTCGTCTTCGCTTATTTTTTGAATGTTTGGTAATTATAATAGGGGCGCGATTTTTGTATGCCGAGATTTTATTAACAAGCCGCTTGAAGCCATTGTTTTGGCATGTGGCAAAGTCGACATTATAGCTTTTGTAATTATCGTCGGGTAGAGTCTTTGTATAGAAAAGTGATTCAACCATAGGGTAGTTTACAAACAAGCGTCCCATTTCTGTTTCTTCATTGAAGAAGTCAAGCATTTCGCGAATCTTCCTGTTGTTTTCTATAATACATTCATCTAAAGTTTTTGACGGATTCTTTTCGTGTTGTTTTATGGCATGTTGAAAGTCGTAATCGAAGAAAAGATATGTTTCCTCTATGTCTGAAACATCCTCTATGGCATGTAGAGTTTTGTCGGCAGGATTCTTTTCTTTTAGAATACGTAAGATGTCAACAGCTCCTTCGAAAGACTCAAAGCCTTCTCTCTCGGCAACCAGTCGGTCGTAGAGTTGATAGATGTTATTGCGATAACTATATATGATATCACCTTTGCGCTCCTCAAAATATAGTTTCTGAATGGTTTTGGCTATGCGCTCTTCGGATTGCCCTTCTAAAATGAACAGTATCATATGTTAAATGCTCCGCCTCTATATAGTTTTTCTACATTATTGCCAAAACGAATTTCTTTCTCTGTGCAGTCGCAAAGAGGTTTTATAAGGTTATTGTTAAGTATGAAATTGCAGTCGGGGCGTAGCAAATCGTTAGTCATAAGATATGTGTTGTGCGACGACATGAATACCTGACACTTTAAGTTGAACATCTTTTTACAAACCTCGTAAGCCAGCCTGAAGTGATAGAAGGCATCAAACTCGTCAATAAATACAAAGTAAACGTTGTCTGAATCTAAATGCTTGTACCAGTAATAAAGAAGCAACAACGATTTTGTTCCTGTTGATGCTACTAACTGGAAGGGAACAGGTCTTCCAAAGTCAATAAGCAAGGCTTTTTCGCCCTCTTTTGGCTTTACGAACTTGAAGTTCTGTTCGCTTACTTTATTAAGAAAATCTGCAAAGTCGTCGACAAGCCTGTTTTCTATGATATATCCTTCGAGAGATTCTCCAGATTTGCCAAGTTCTCCAATAAATTCGTTTCCACGAAGACTGCGGAACCAAAGCATACCCTTTACAAAATCCTTTAACTTTAAAAGAAAATGTCCCTTTGGCAGTGGGTAATTCATGGTGATGAAGTTGACAATCACCAAATTGTTGCCGTTATGCTTTATTTGTGATACGAACATATCTGAGAATGTAAACTCTTCATTATCATATTCGAACGTATTGTAAGTGTGTCGAAAAACAAGTTTTCCGTTTACGAAAAGTTCCTCAGATAGTATATTTCCGTTATAATCGTTGGTATAGTTGTACTGCAATTCTTTATCTCCAAACTGAAAGGTGTATTCAAAATCTACATTACGCATGGTGTTTGCATAAGAGTAGTTCATGAAATATTTAGGGTCGATAGTATTTGGGGATAGATGATGTTCAATGTCAAATATTGCCATACCGAGATTGGACTTGCCCGAACCATTAGGACCATATATAATGCCATTCTTGATTATGCCGTCTTTTATGGCATAACCACTAAAATTGTAGTTGCTTGGATTAGATAGATTCCACTCCAAACGCTCCTTGAATCCTCTGTAGCTTGTAACAGCAAATTTTTTTAGCATGGCTTTTGATGTTTTTTCGGTACAAATATATATATAATATTTATTTGTCCGTAATTTTTTTACGGATATTTTAGTATGGCATATTTTTTTTTATAGAAATACGCCATACCAATAGTTTCAAATTGCTTCTTAAACAGTATTCTGTTTTAATTGTTTAATATGAAAAACTGAACTTTATCTTCCCAAAAACTTGATATACTGCTCCATAGTCTTGTTGCGCAACTTCTCGTCTTTTATACATTCGAGCGGAACGGACGAGCACACAACGCGGTATTTGCCCCTTCCGTAGGCTACGGCAGCGCAGATGTCCTGACCGTCGAAGTCGGCAAGCGGGAGAGAGCCGTTTACGCCGATGAGTCCCGACGGATGCTGAACGGCATAGCAGTATTTGTTGGCGTCGGTATAGATTTCGTAACTCATCTTGTCCTGCCTTATCACTACCGGAATGCTGTCGGAGGTGCGCTCTCCGTCGCAATATTTCAGCCATCTCGAAGCAAAGATGCTGTCGGCATTGTTTGTTAGTCCGCTGGCTATGTATGCGCCTGTTAGCAGAACCTTTCCACCCTTGTTCAGGAACGTCTTCAGCTGGTTCTTCATGCCCTCGCTGAACAGAGGCTTGCTTGTTAGCGACCAGTCCTCTTTCTGCAATCCGCCAATGATGTCGATGATGCTGTAGCCCGATGTGCTGCCCATCTCCTCGAACGCCTCCTTGCTGCACGACACGAACGACCAGCCCTTCAGTTCGGCAACAGCCTTGCCATGCGTGTGCGGATAGTCGAACGTGTTGCCCGTAACTATCTTGCCGTTCATCTGGCGGTTGCTGAATCCCAGACCGTCTTCCGTTTCCTTGCCGATGGTGGATTTTGTGAAGCAGGTCTGCTCTCCGCTGAAGCCCGGGAACATCTTGTACGGAACACCATATTCCGCCTTTATGTCGAAACCCTGAAGCGAGTCGTTGTTTATCTCGGCCGGACCGCACAGACGTGTGAAGGCGTTTACTATAAGCATCGTACTTTTCTTCTTGCTGCTTAGCGACTTGCTTGATATGTATGCCGACAGGACCTCGCTGTCCATGCTCTCTCCGCCATCGTTCACGGCAGTAACCTTGAAGTCGTACAGTTCGTCGGAATCAAGAAGCACGCTGATGCTTGTCTTTCCGTTGCCGATATACATGCCGTTGTCGAAATCGGCATCGCCCTTGCGCGTGTAAAGAATGTAGCCTGTTGGGGCTGACGACGGCGAACGCTTGTCGGCGGTAGGCTTCCAACTTAGCGTAACGGCAGACTCCCGAAGGTTTGGCTGCGCTATGGCAAACGAGCGTACCGGCAGAGGCTGCACAACCTCGTTTGTGCCGTGCATCAGGTTTACGTATTTTAGAACCGCCTTGTATATGCCGCGAGCCAGAAGGAACTTGAAGTAGGGGTCTTGCCCGTAGTGAAGGTCGGAGAAATTCTGGTGCGAGAGAGTCTCGACTATGAACGAAGGGAACTCGGGGTTTCGCGTCTCGCTATAGTTGTCGTTCACCAGTCGCCGTCGTGGCCATTCCGGAACGGCTGTGCGAATCTCGTTCTGCACCTCTTGCAGGGCCAGTTCGGTAGCGTTGCGCGACGTGTATCGCGATACGCCCGTGTTAAACACGTCGATGCCCTCGTTTTGCAGAGTGTATATGCCCAGCGTTCCGATGAGTTGGTCGTCCTTTCTGAATCCGGCATCGCTGTGTACGGCAAGCGACAGTTCGAAAGGCACTTTCTGCCCCTCAAGCCCCGGATTGTAGACCGAGCCGCCCGACAGATAGTTGATGGCATAAGGGCGCGCGTTTATGTCGTCGGGATAGTCGTTGGTTCCTTGTCTTGAAGAGTACACCTCGTAAGGCATTCCAGCCCATTGCATTGAGTATCGCGCACCTTCGAGGAATCTCGGCATTCCGCTTGTGGTAGGCGTCTCGCCGTCGAGACCGCGTGCTATGTTTCCCATTCCGCCGCCGAAGCGTACGGCATCGGCCGAGACAAATCCCTTGGTGCTGCTGTAGTTAGACAGAACAACCTTGTTGTCGTCGCCGTTTCCCTTGCCAAAGGCGAATGTGCCCAGATATACCCATGTGCCGCCGCCCATCTGCTGGTTTACCTTAACCACCGTCTTTATTCCGCCGTGAACTATGGTGTACTGTGCATCGTTCACCGCCCACTTAATGGGCTGGTAAGACACATATACGGCATAGTTTCCAGCCTCGTCGAAGTCGGGAATCCACTCCGCCGAAGCCGTCTCGCCCTTTGTAGACGTGGCAATCATGCGGGCTGTTCCGTCTGCAAACGGATTGTCGCCCTCGAGATATGTTTCTTTAGCGTGTGCAAAGCCCGGGGTAGGTACTTTTCCCCAGCCCTTGCCGTATTCCTTGTATGTTCCTTTTGAGTTAGGGTCGTTGTCAACGATGGCTTCGAGTTCCTGCCAGTCGCGCTCGCGTGGCGTGTAGACTATTGCTCCCGAACGTTCGAGCATAGGTATGAGGAACGGCACGACGATGGTTTGTGTAAAAAGGTCCTCGCTTGTTGCGAAGATTGACGGACGCTGCCAGTTCCAGCAGTTGAGAGCCTGCTTGAAGTATCTGCCGTGGCTTGCCCACAGGGCTATGTGCCTGCCGTCGAGCCCCTTGCTTGGACGGTAGGGCACGGATATGTTTCTTACCCACGGCTTTCCGGTGTAGTCAATGCCTCGCCACAGACGGTTTGACATTATAGAGTTGCGCATATCGTCGGACTGTTGCTTTTCGATGGGCAGTCCGTCGGCATAGACCGTTATCTTGTAGTTGGCGAACCGCTTGGGCAGGACAGACTTGACATCGGCATAGATGCTGTTTATAACCTGCTTTGTAAACGGCTGCGTGCTGAACGTGTTGTTGCCGTAGATGTTTATGAACTGCCTTACGGTATCGACCTCAACGTTCCTTATTCCGCTGCTGTTGATGTTTGCCAGTTTGCTTCTGTAAGCCTCGAAATACGGCACAATCTTGTTGCGCACCTGTTTTTCGGCCGTGCTGTATGGCGGAATCTGCGCATACACAACGAAGACTGACAGAAATAATCCTGTCAGTCCGCACATAAATCTCTTTTTAGTCTGTTTTTTGTCAGTCGATTTCACCTACTGTAAAATTTTCCGGATGCTTGCCCTTGAAGTCCTTGAAGTAACGCTTTATCTCCTTCATGTCGGCATCAATGTTGCCCGAAGGCGTGATTTCCTTTTCTATCCTGATTTCTTTCTTCTGATAGTCGATGCCTGCCAGCACTATCGGAATGCCCGCTTTGAGGGCGATGTAGTAGAAGCCTTTCTTCCAGTCGGGGTTAGGCTTTCGCGTGCCCTCTGGAGTGATGGCGAGATGGAATTGACTGAGTTTCATTGCAGTCTGGGCAAGCCTGTCGGTCATCGATGTCTTTTTGTCTCTGAACACAGGAATGCCTCCCCACGAGCGGAACAGCGGTCCGAGCGGCCAGAAGAACCATTCTTTCTTCATCAGGAAGTTGGACTTTCTGCCAACCGCCCAGTAGAAGAACTTGCCGAGGAACAAGTCCCAGTTGGTGGTGTGTGGTGCTATGCACATGATGTACTTGTCGTAGTCTGGCACGGTTAGCACGTATTTCCATCCAAGAAGCTTGAAGAGAATAAAACTGCTAAGTTTTTTCTTCATTCCTTTACCTTTAATTAAGAGTGTTTAGTTGGTCTATAATTTCAGAGACCTCGGTATTGAAGTCGGACTTTAGTTTCTTGTAGAATCCCTTTACGTTACCCGGTTCTGTGTGGCTTATGCGACTAACGAACTCGTTCTGAGCCTTTGCTATTCGGGTGAAGACCTCGTTAAGCTGCTGTTTGTCGACATCAGGATTGTAATACTGAATGTAATAAATTTCTGCCAATAACTCGCTCGTAATGTAGTTCACAAACTTCTTCAGGTTTCTTCTATTCTTTGCCATATCAAAAAAAATGAAAGATTATTTAAAACTGATGTAAAGATATGAAAAAAAAGTGAAAAACAAATCTAAATCAATTATTTTTTGAATATTTTGTTTTTTTGCCTTCGGAATAGGTGAAGTTTCCCGTATTTGCAGTATCTTCGCGGTGCGAAAAATAAAATTATTAAAAAATAAAAATTGTCTAAACCATGATCAAAAGTGCATTGCAAATTGCAAGGGCTGAATATCAGCCAAAGTTGCCTAAAGCGTTGTTGGGTGCAGTAAAGGCCTGCGAGGGCGCACCAACACAGTCAGTTTCAGATCAGGAAGAGATTAAGAAACTCTTTCCTAATACCTACGGTATGCCTGTTGTTCGTTTCGAGGCAGGCGAGGCAGTCAAGGGCGAGCCAATTAACGTTGGCGTAATCCTTTCAGGAGGTCAGGCTCCGGGCGGACACAACGTAATCAGCGGTCTGTTCGACGGAATCAAGTCTATCAACCCTGAGAGCCGTCTTTTCGGTTTCATCTTGGGTCCTGGCGGCTTCGTTGATCACAACTACATGGAGTTGACATCAGACATCATCGACGAATACCGTAACACAGGAGGTTTCGACATCATCGGATCTGGCCGTACTAAGCTTGAGAAGGTAGAGCAGTTTGAGAAGGGCTTGGAGATCATCCGCGAACTTAACATTAAGGCTATCGTCATCATCGGTGGCGACGACTCTAACACTAACGCTTGCGTGCTTGCCGAGTACTACAAGGCTAAGAACTACGGCGTTCAAGTTATCGGTTGTCCAAAGACTATCGACGGCGACTTGAAGAACGAGCACATCGAGACATCATTCGGTTTCGATACTGCTACAAAGACTTATTCGGAGGTTATCGGAAATATCCAGCGCGACTGTAACTCTGCTCGCAAGTACTGGCACTACATCAAGCTGATGGGACGCTCTGCATCTCACATCGCTCTTGAGTGTGCTCTTCAGTGCCAGCCAAACATCTGCCTCATTTCAGAGGAGGTTGAGGCTAAGAACCAGAGCCTCGACGACATCGTTACTTACATTGCTAATGTTGTTGCCGAGCGTGCCAAGAACGGCAAGAACTACGGTACTGTTCTTGTTCCAGAGGGCTTGATTGAGTTCGTTCCAGCCATGAAGAAGCTTATTGCCGAGCTGAACGACCTTCTTTCGGCAAACGCTCAGGAGTTTGCTATGATTAAGAAGTCTGCACAGCTTGAGTATGTAACTGGCAAGTTGAGCAAGGAGAATGCCGAGATCTTCTCTTCTCTTCCAGAGAGAGTTGCAAAGCAGCTTTGCGCAGACCGCGACCCACACGGAAACGTTCAGGTATCTCTTATCGACACAGAGCAGCTTCTTGCCGAGATGGTAGGCGTTAAGCTTGCCAAGATGAAGGAAGAGGGCAAGTATGTTGGCAAGTACAACACTCAGCATCACTTCTTCGGTTACGAGGGACGTTGCGCCACTCCTTCTAACTTCGATGCAGACTACTGCTACTCTCTTGGTTTCTCTGCTTCACGCCTTATACAGGCTGGCAAGACAGGCTACATGTCTGTTATCAAGAACACAACAAAGCCTGCTGCCGAGTGGATTGCAGGTGGTGTGCCTATCACTATGATGATGAACATGGAGAAGCGTAACGGCGAGATGAAGCCTGTTATCCAGAAGGCTCTCGTTAAGCTCGACGGCGCTCCATTCCTTGAGTTCGCAAAGAACAGAGAGAACTGGGCTTTGAACGACTGCTTCGTATTCCCTGGTCCTATCCAGTACTTCGGTCCTTCTGAGGTATGCGACCAGCCAACTATCACTTTGAAGTTGGAGCAGAAGTAACATTGTTTTTCCAAAATAAATAGTAAGTGGGCGAGATATTATAATGGTATCTTGCCCATTTTTATTTAGTTTTTTTTACCTTTGCATTCGTTTGTTTTAGATAAAGGTATTTTTTTTATGGCAGAGACAAGGAAGACTACAACGCGAAAGAAGGCTGGCACATCGGTGTCTGCCAAGTCTCCGTCTGCTTCTGCCCGGAAGAAAAAGACCACGACGGCTAAGAAGAAAACCGCAGGCAGACCGCGAAAGAAACGCAAGTCGGGCAGCGACCTGTTTTCAGACTTCTTCTCTATGAAAAACATTTCGAAACAGACAGAAAAGACTTTTAGAAAGATGCTGCCGATGCTTGTGGGAATTGTATTTTGTTTTATTCTGGCTGTTGGTGGGGCAATTTTCCTTTATGTAAAATATGTGAACCCGTACGCTTTCAAACTGCATCCGGTAGAGCGTCATCTTACGGGATATTCGGTATATGGTGTTGATATTTCTCACCATCAGGGAGATATCAACTGGGACAGACTCGCGGCTGCCGACATCGACGGTCATGAGGTGAAATTCGTTGTGGCAAAGGCAACCGAAGGGGCAGACCATAGCGACTCTCGCTTTGAAGAGTATTTCATTCAGGCAAAGAAGAACGGCTTTGTGCGCGGAGCATATCATTTCTTCACTCCCGGAACCGTTCCGTATTTTCAAATACAGAATTATATAAGGGTGGTAGGTTCTCTTGAAGATGGTGATTTGCCTCCTATTCTTGATATTGAGAAAATAGACGGAATATCAAAAGAACAACTTCAGGAAGATGCTTTGAAGTGGCTCGTTGAGATTGAAAAGCATTATAATGTTCGGCCGATAATCTATACAAATGTCAAGTTTAAGAAGAAGTACCTGAATCGCTCAGAGTTTGATGAGTACCCATTGTGGATTGCCAACTATGCCGACTCGCTATCGTACGACGGCGAATGGGAGTTTTGGCAATACAGCGAAACGGGAAAGGTTGATGGTATAAGTCATTATGTTGACTTGGACGTATACCATACAACCCTCGAAAGTTTCGAATCCTTGCTAATTCACAAGTAATTTTATTGCTTCTTTTCGAACGCCAGCATACACCAGTTGTTGCGTTCGTTTCTGCTTGTCTGAGCAAATCCAAGCGATGCCGCCTTTTCAATAAGTACGGCTGCATCTTCGGTATAGAATCCGCTTATCAGAAGCGTTCCGCCGCTGGCTATGCACTTTGCGTATTTGTCCATGTCGTTAAGCAGTATGTTGCGGTTTATGTTAGCCATAAACAAGTCGGCTTTCTGCTCGTTTATTGGCAATATTGAGGCATCGCCAAGAAAGACCTCGATATGCTTGTCGAAGCCGTTGATGCTTATGTTCTCGCGGCTGTTCTCAACGCTCCACTCGTCAATATCTACAGCCTGAACCTTGTCTGCTCCTCTCAGGCATGCCATTATAGAGAGGATTGACGTTCCGCAGCCCATGTCGAAGGCGTTTTTGTTTCTCATGTCGAGCGATGCTATGTACTCGACAAGCATCGAGGTAGTCTCGTGCGTTCCCGTTCCGAAAGCCATCTTAGGGTTGAGGCTGATGTTGTAGCAGAAGCTGTCGTCGTCTTCGATTTCCGAACTGTGGATGAGGCAAAGGTTCTCGCCAATCTCAACGCGGTTGAAGTTCTGCTTTTCCCATTCCTCGTTCCAGTCGCGATATTCTGCCTCCTCGCAAGTGAAGGTTATCGTTGTGCCGGGCAGCGGAATGTTTTCGATAATCTCGTTAAGTGCCTCCTCGTTCCAGAAATCCTGCTGAATGTAGCCTTTCAGACAGCCGTCCTCGTCGGTAAAACTCTCAAATCCAATTTCTCCGGCAAGCGACGGCAGAAGGTCGTGCGCCAACTCGTTGTCCGGCTCTATGCTGAATGTAACTTCGAAGTATTTCATTTCTGTAATTTTTAAGTTTTTGCAAATTTAGGCATTTTTGCCGAATAATAGGGCAGCATCGGCGTGATTATCTTTTTAATTGGCGTTTGTATCGAAAAAACTACCGAACAGCCATTTTTTTCGCGTTTTTCTTAGCAGATATTCGATTTTTGTTTATTTTTGCGAATAGGACCTATGAGTTTTTTTGATGATCTGATATTATAAAAAAGAAGAACTCTTCTTGAACTAAATTAATGAAACGTAATATATTAAACCGCATATTTGCTGCCGTGGCGGTGTCGTGCTGCATGTTTTCATCGGCAAATGCTCAGATGCAGACTTCTTTCACAATGGCAACGCTCAATGTCGATGGTCTGCCGGGACAGGTCCTGTTCTTCAATGTTAATCAGGACGGACCAAAGTCGGGCGGAAGCGAACTCATAAGCGAATATCTTGCCTCAAAGGGATGCGACATATTCTGCTTGCAGGAGAATTTCAACTACCATCAGGAGATTTTGTCGCGCCTCTTTGCCGACTATGAGCACGACGAGTGGTCGGGCGGCATAATACTTGAGGACGAGGAGATTGACTATGACCATCTTCAGGACATTAAGTTCGAGTGCGACGGCCTGAACATGGTATGGAAAAAGGGCATACAGACAACGAACTACGAGCGGAAGGCTTGGAATAAGAGCTTTGGCAAGTTCAGCCACGAATTTGACGAAATGATTACGAAGGGTTTCAGAAGGCACGAACTAACGTTGGGCGACGGAAGTGAGATTGTTGTCTATAACATGCACATGGATGCAAGCTCGCAACGTGATGAGGCTGAGATGAACGACGGCGAAGACCGTGAGGCACGTCTGTCGCAATGGATTCAGCTGCGAGAGGACATTCTTGGGCACCTCGACTGCCGGCCAGTCATTATTGCCGGCGATATGAACAGCCTGTATCATCGTGATGACGTGAAGACCGCCTTCATAGATGCCATAGCAGCCACAGGAAAGGCAACGGTTGGCGATGCTTGGGTTGAGAAATGCAACGGCGGAACATATCCGTTATTTTCGGGAGAGGCTTTGGAAGGCGAACTTCTCGACAAGATTCTCTACATAAATCCAACCGGCGGAAATAGCGTTGTGCCAACCAGCGTTTCGGTTGACAAAGAGGGATATACCGTTGACGGCACTCCGCTTGGCGACCACTATCCGCTGTTCGCAACTTTCGAGTTCAAGGGCAGAAAGTCGTCAGGCATGAATAGGCAGAATATTGACGGCAAGCCTTCTGAAATATATGATTTGCGAGGCATACGCCAAGATAGCGAGAATCTGCAAAAGGGAATATACATCATAAACGGCAACATTCAATTTGTAAAATAAAGAACCATGAACAAGATGATACATATTGCAGAAGAGGCAGCACGCTGTCTGCTCTGCGCCGATGCTCCGTGCAGCAAGGCTTGTCAGAATGGCGACCCTGCCCGTGCCATAAGAGCCATACGATTTGACAATGCCGAACAGGCAGGCCGATGGGTTGCCGACTGTACCGATGATGAACTTGAAAAGGCTGAACAGTCGTGCATCCATTACGACCGTCCTATACGCATCCGCCAGTTGGTTGGTGCTTTGCCAAAGGCCGAAACAACAGCAGGCGAGTCGCATCCGTCGCTTGCCATAGACTTTTGCGGATTGCGTTGCGAGAATCCGTTTTTCCTTGCCTCGTCGGCAATCTGCACAAATTACGACATGGTGGCGCGTGCCTTCGACAAGGGGTGGGCGGGCGTGTTCTACAAGACCATCTGCCTCGACGATATTAACGAGGTTTCGCCGCGCTTCGATGCCGTTGGCGAGTATAGGCAGGGCGATTTCTTCGGCTTCAGAAATATGGAGCAACTGTCTGAAAATCCGGCAGATGTGGATTTCGATATCCTTCGTCGGCTAAAACTGAATTATCCTACGAAGATTGTCGTGGCAAGCATCATGGGGCGAACCGAGGAGGAGTGGATTGAACTGGCTGAGATGGCTGAGAGAGCCGGCGTTGATGCCGTTGAACTGAACTTCTCGTGTCCTCAGATGCGACTTTCGGGCTTGGGCTCGGACGTGGGGCAGAATCCCGAACTTGTAACATTCTACACGGCTTATGTAAAGCGGAAAGTAAATATCCCGGTAATTCCGAAGATGACGCCTAACATAACGCAGATAAACCAGCCTGCCATGGGCGCATATTTTGCCGGAGCTGATGCCATATCGGCAATAAACACAATAAAGTCGGTAACGATGGGCGAGAGGGCTGCCGTGTCCGACCGCAAGACCATCTCGGGCTATTCTGGTCGTGCAATAAAGCCGATAGCGCAGCGCTTCATCCTCGAAATGGCAAAGAACCAGATAATGAAAAACGTGCAGTTCAGCGGCATTGGCGGAATTGAGACGTGGCGCGATGCCTTGGAATACATTCAGCTGGGCTGCCGAAACGTGCAGGTTTGCACGGCCGTGATGCAATATGGCTACCGCATCATCGACGACTTCATATCTGGCTTGCAGCATTACATGAGTATGCGCGGAATAAGCAGTCTTGACACGATAGTGGGCGAGGAACTCAGCAGGTTTGTAACGCCGAACGAACTGGACCGCGAGACCGTTGTTCTGCCAAAGATTGACCGCTCGAAGTGCGTAGGCTGCGGCAGGTGCTACACGTCGTGTAGGGATGGCGGACATCAGGCTATCGGTTTTGATTACGAAACGCGCCAGCCTAATATCGTTGGCACAAAGTGCGTAGGCTGCCACCTGTGCCGCCTTGTATGTCCTGCCGGAGCGATTGGCACGACAAAGCGTTTTGGAAAACCGCAGCAGTCGCGTTGACCGAACTTTACAATTCATGGTAGAGAAAGTTGAAAGATGAAAGAATTTGTGAATTGTCAACTGAGAGTTGTCAATTAGTTTTTTCAATTTTCAACTTTCAACTTTCTCTAAAGAAATTGTGAATTGTCAACTGTCAATTGTGAATTATAATCGGCTTTCTTCCTCGTACCTTGAACGTACCTTCCCCGTAGCTTCCCCGTTCCTACCCCGTAGCTACCACGTACCTTGCGGCTTACTTCTTCGAACCTTGCCCGTAGCTACTCCGTATCTTTTCTGAACCTTTCGGCTTGTTATCCCCTTACTATCCCCTTGCTATCCCCTTACTATCGGCTTGCTTGCCTCTATCTGGAATCTATGTTGACGCGATTTTTCAACTTTCAACTCTCTCTCAATTTTCAAGTTCTAATTGTCGGTTTTCAAACGAGAGAGGAGTTTCAGCAGAACGTGCCAGATGTCGTCAACAGTCTTTAGTTCAACGCGCTCGTTGGCAGAATGAGGCTCTACGATGCGCGGACCTATGCTGGCAATCTGTATGCCCGGATAGTGTTGTACAAAGAAACCTGCTTCGAGCACAAAGTGCATCGCCACCATGCGCGGACGCCAGCCAAGCACGTCGAGAAACGTGTCGCTTGTTAGTTGCAGAAAAGGCGACTGCTGGTCTTCTTGCCATGCCGGGGCCAACATTACCGTCTCCGATGCTGCTCCGACAGATGCGAACGTGGCTGAAATCTCTTTGCTTAGCCGTTGCATTTCGCCGTCGATGAAACTGCGAGTGTGGGTGCTGACGAGAATATGGTCGCTCTCCGTACGTATTCGTCCTATGTTGTTCGATGTCTCCACCGTGTCCTGCATCTTGTCGCTCATCCTTACAACGCCCTGTGGAATCCTATCCAGACATCTCAGAAGAGCCTCTGAAGTCTCCTTCGGGATAACCGCCTGTTTAGGTTCGCATGGCTCTGCCGTACAACGTATTTTTTTGTCTGATGATGCGTATTCATCTTTCAGCCAATCATTTAAACGAGTTGTATTGTAATCCAATATCTGTCTTTCGCCCGATGGAATACAGACGGTAATATCGGCCGAAGATGCAATAGAAGCGTTAGCCTCGCCAACCTCAATACTGCCTACGCGCACATCCGCTTCGCTTGATATTGCAGACAAGAGCCTTTTGGCGGCAACCACGGCACTACATCGCCCCTTGTTGATGTCTACGCCCGAATGACCGCCAAGACCGCCTTCTATACGGATGCGATACCATAGAAATGCTCCGTCGGGGGCTTGTTCGGGCTTCATCGGCAGTCTGTGCAGTTGCAGACATGCGCCGGCAGCACCAGTCGTAATGGTGTCGTAGTCCTCCGAGTCGAGATTTATAACTTTGCGGCCATGGATAAAATCCCTCGACAGTTGGGCTGCTCCCGACATGCCGTCCTCCTCGTTTGTGGTGGTTATGACCTCAAGGGCAGGATGCTCGATGTTGCCGCTCTCTAAAACAGCAAGTGCCATTGACAGGCCAATGCCGTTGTCTGCTCCCAGCGAAGTGCCACGCGCCTTCATCCAGCCATTCTCAACATACGCGTCTATCGGGTGGCTTAACGGATTATCCATGCCAACGCAAACCATGTCCATGTGGTTTAGCAGAACAATGGTTTCGGAGGTCTCGTAGCCCGGAGTGGCAGCCTTGCGGATGACAACGCAGTTCTCTGCATCGCGTTCATAATCAAGATGCAGACGCTCTGCAAACTGGCAGAGATAGTCGGCTACACGCTCCTCATGATGCGAGGGGCGCGGAATCTGGTTCAGTTCCTTGAATATCTGAAAAACTCTTTCTGTTGTCGGAATCATATTTTTTCTTGTTGATACTTACGAGACAAAAATATGAAAAAATCCTCCTTTTTCGGAAAGTAAAATGATTATTTTTTATATTTGCAGATAATGTTTGTATGATGGTAAATTTTAGACGACTTAACAATATTATTATGAAACAGAATTCTTTATTGCATCTGATGGCAATCGTGCTTGTTGTGGCAATGAGCATGGGGCTAATATCGTGTAGTAATAATGACAAAACTGCTGGACAGACCGATGTCTCAGCCATTGCCGATAAGGTATGGGATTTCAGTCAGACTCATCCCGACGGTTTTACGCTCGACATTCGCACGATGACGGAGCCGACAGAAGGCATTGCCGTCAGTTATGCCGCCACGCAGAATAGTCATTCGCGCAGCCAGCTCGACATGGTTATTGCCCATGCCTTGCAGAACGACGGATTTGTTGGCGGATGGTACAACACCACCGACGGACTCTACTACTTCGACAGTACGCGCCTCTTTCCCGAGAATCAGCTCAAGGAAGCCCTCGAGTTTGGAAAGAAAAACGCTCAGAATTCGGCTTTTATCCTTTCTTCTTCTACTGAGATTCCGCTTGATGGAAAGGTGGCTGATATTGTAGGCCGTGGCACTCTGATTGTCGGCACAACAGGCGATTACCGTCCTCTGTCTTTCCGTGAGAGTGATGGCAGATATTGGGGATTCGGAATAGAGGTGGCAGAAGAGATAGCCGCGCAACTGGGCGTTGGCATAAAGTTCGTGCCAACCTCATGGCCAACGCTTTCTGCCGATGTGCAGGCCGAACCGCAACTGTTCGACTTGGCTATCGGCGGCATAACCATTACCGATGCTCGCAAACAGCAGATGCTTATGAGCGACGGCTATCTGGCTAACGGCAAGACAATTCTCTGCCGAGCAACCGAAGCGGCTCGTTACCAGTCGCTTGCCGACATCAACCGTCCCGAGGTGCGTGTGATGGTTAATCCCGGCGGATTGAACGAAAAGTTTGCCCGCGAAAATCTTACTCGCGCAACCATAATTGTGCATCAGCAGAACGAGGAGATACCATCGCTCGTTGCAAGTGGCGATGCCGACGTGATGATTACGGAAATAACCGAAGCCCCGTGGTATGTAAACAACGACTCTCGCCTTGCTGCACCATTGTTGTCGCAGCCATTCACTCATGGCGAAATAGGTGTGCTTATGCGTCAGGGGCAAGACGACCTTCTCGCCTTTGTAAATGCCACGATTGCCCGAATGAAGTCCGATGGCTCGCTTCGTCGTTTGCACGAAAAATATGGACTCGTATATTCCTTTACCCGCAGAAGCAGTTTCTTGTAAATTATATTCGTGAGCAGAGTTTTGTGCACGATATCATAAAAATGTTATATATTTGCGTTTGTTGCTTTTAATAAAATAGTCATGAGCATAGATTTGTCTTTGGTAATTCCCAATAAGTGCCGCTCTCTTCGTGATAAGAAAGATGCGAGAAAATGTTTTGATGATACGATAGAAGGTATTGTTAATTATTTTCACGGGCGTAAACAGTTTATAACGGACATAAAAATTTATGAGGATGAAAGCGAATTTGGCTATATTGAATATAGCTTTGATATTCCGTTGCTGAATATTACGGCAAATATGTACTCTGGCTTTTGGGATATATGGCCTGTTGCACGTTATAGTCAATATTTTTTTCAATGATAATCCGCAATATTCCCAAATGTATTATCTTTGCAATTGAAAAAATCATAGTCAAATGAAGTTGTTGGATTTTGCAAAACATTTCGACAGCGAGGAAGCTTGTGAAAAGTACCTCAAGGAAA
>Ga0256405_10003064_pt1 | contig 35724 bp, 36 predicted proteins | sample RumenRJG_02DNA_FD_189096 | JGI IMG/M metagenome (GOLD analysis project Ga0256405, IMG submission 189096) | Bovine rumen microbial communities from Lethbridge, Alberta, Canada - RJG_02 | ecosystem: Host-associated > Mammals > Digestive system > Stomach > Rumen | place: Canada: Alberta...
TTGTTAACTATACCATTTTTGATACATTCTTTTCCATTGCACTTTGGGCACATCTTTTCATATTTCATTCTCTTCATCTCCTTATCTTTTTATATTTTACACTCTTCTATAGTTTTTTGCAATGCCCTTTTAATCTCTTTATTGCAAAACATGCAGCGTATTTTCCGTGTTAGATTCCTAATCCTAGATGTAAATATGTTTTGAATTGTTTTCCTACAGATTGGACATTTATCGGATTTCTTTAACCATGTTTTTATACATTTAGTACAAAAACAATGATTACAACTAAGTTGAGTTGTTGGGCCACTTATATTTTCATTTAGACATATATAACATTGCTCCTGCAATTATATAGTAACATATTATTATACTTTCTCCAATAGTCACCCCGGATTTTTTATGATCCGGGGTGATTAATTTATTGCTTCATTTAACACCAACTAAATAGCTAAAAACTTACAAACTACTATTATGCTAATGTCTAGTAAACATATACCATTTGACGATTATCAGCAAATTGATTATTCCAAACTGGTTGTGGTTGAACATAATTATTCGAATAGTTCGTATAATTGGCTGTGTTATAATTTGCATAATTATTAGTGTAAGAATTATTAGCGTAAGAATTATTTGTGTAGGAATTGTTTGTGTAGGAGTTTTCAGGATTCCAAGTTACCCCTGTTGTGTTGTAATACTCATTTTGTGCTTGGGTAAAATCTGCCATTAAATTTTGGTTTCCGTAACCTTTGCTAATATCGCGTCGGCATATCTCAGCTACTTGCGCCATCTCGTAAGCACGCTCTTTCTCTTTTGCATTTAATTCATAAGCAACTTGTTCTGGCAACCTATGGTCATTGCCTTCTAGTTCATCAGCGGTTGTTTCTATATTACCTAGCTGTTCCATCAAGCGATCTTGTAAGGCATAATCGCCGTTGTCGCCCGCTTTCAAAGCTTGTTTTAAGAGGTTATCATGAATACTTCTCAATTCTGCAACAGGCTTCTCCACCGCCATTGTCTTTACGGCTTCAACGTCCTTTTGAGATAGCGGTTTTTCACTGTTATTGGTCAACTCATGTCCCCACGCATCAATTATATTGTTTTTAATATTATTTTGCAGGTGTAGTTCCTCGAGCATATCTTGAGTCACTGGTCCGCCTGCATCTAACGTCTTTTTAATTTTAGCAACAATGTCCATCTCATATCCTACAATCCTAGACGCATCGTCCATATCTTTTAAGAATTGCATTCTTGTAGTTTCAGGCAATCCCTTGGTAGCTTTTACTAATTTGTTTAGTAATAATTGTCTTTCTTTCTTATCTTTATCTTTTTTCGCCTGTTCAAGAGTCGGATCTTTTCTTTCTTCTTGTTTCGGCCTTATAATTGCCCTACAGTACGGACAGGTTTCGTGTTCTTGTAGCCATGATTCAATACATCTCGCGCAATATGTGTGTAAACATTCTGTTTCTACGTTTGCATTGTTGTCTAAACATATCGAACAATACGGTTTATCTTTCTCCTCGTATCCCTGTGCTTTGGCTAAGGATTTCATTTCTTTTTCGGTTAAGCGTTGGTAACCAACTTCCGTAGTAACTTCAGCAGCAGCATTCACCATATTATCAAAACACATACCATTAAGGCCTAAAATAGCACTTAAAATAGCAACTCTGACTAAAGATTTTTTATTGAACTTCATAGAGTCCTCCTTAAAAAATAAATTTTATTTGAGATTTATGACCGGTCATAATTATATGATATCATATTAAAAAAATTTGTCAAGTGTTTTTGAGGAAAAAAATGATTAATTTTCTTTAATTTGAGAATAGGAATTCTATTCAAAGAGTGACTAAATATAAATTTATGATATATTTAAAGTTATTTTGAATTGCATAATATAATAAACTTATATCAATTAGTGACATAGTCTTATTTTTTGATTATATGCTAAAGCATTTGAAAAAAGTAAAAATTGAAAAAAATAAACAAATAATGAATTCAAAATATAAATTTATTTATTTGATTGATTTTTATCTTTAAAATTAATTCTAACTGTTAAGATTTTTCTATTTAAATCCATTTTTTTAAGATTTATTTTTCTTTTCCTCATATAATTATCAAAAGAAATTTCAAATATAATAAATTCTTCATTTATCAATTTTTGAGAAAAAGGAATAACTACTTTTCCTTTAGAATCAGTTTGAAGATTCCAATAAGGATAAAAATTTCCTCCTATGGGAATATCTATGTCTGATTCTTTTTCAAGAATATATGCACTAAATTTTCTGTCGTATCCGATAAACAATAGATTTTTGATCAATGTCTCTTGTTTTTCTAATTTTTTTTCTTCTTTTTTATTATCATTATCTTCAGATTCTTTTGTGCTGTCACTTTTTTCTTCTTCATTAGATTCTTCTTTATTGTTATCTTTGTCTTTATCATCATCATCAGATCGTTCTTTATCGTCATCTTTTTCTTCATCATCATTAGATTGTTCTTTATCATCATCTTTATCTTCACTGTCATCAGAATCAAGATCATTTAATTCTGCTTCTAACTTAGCTATTTCATCATCAAGATCATCATCTTTTTTTTCATCATTTTCATTTTTTTCACTTTCTTTATTTTCTTCATCATTTTCTTTATCTTTATTTTCTTCGTTATTTTTTTCGTATTTTACTAAATATATGAAATTTTGAAAGATAAAAAAATTATTCTCAGGAACGTTTAATATAACTTCTTGATCTCCTTTTTTGATTTTCTGAATCATTTTAATCATTTCAGGAGTTTTAGATATAAATTTAATTTCTTGATTTTTTAAAATTTGTTTATTTTTTTTAATTAGAAATTCTATTCTGGGAACATTTAATAATCGTAAATTAGTAGATTGAAAAGAAAGAAAAAGAATGAATTTTTTAGATTCTCCGAATTCTATGGAAGTATCAAATTCTTTATTTACATATCCACTTGCAGAGACGAATATTTTATATGATCCAGGAGATAGATTACAGAAAACATAGTATCCATCATCTTTTGAAACATACGGATTTTGTTTTCCATTGCATAGTATTACTGCATTTTTTATGGGACTCTTAGTTAAGATATCTATTAACATTATCACTAATGATGCACTATATAAAAGTCTCATGAATCATCTCCTAAATCGTCTAATTCGTTTTCAAGATCAGAAAGATCATCATCTAAAGAATCTTCTTTAGAATCTTCTTTAGAATCTTCTTTAGAATCTTCTTTAGAATCTTCTTTAGAATCTTCTTTTTTCTTATCTTTTTTATCTTTCTTATTTTCATCTGAATTTTCATCCAATTCATTTTCCAGATCAGATATCTCGGAATCTAAATCATCTGTTTTTTTATTATCTTCATCTAATTTTTTTTCTAAATTATCTAGATCATCCAACCCTTCTGTATCATCTTTGTCTTTTTCTTCGTTGTCATCAGAATCTAACTCTTTTTCCAAGTCATCTATATCATCATCGATATTCTCACCAGATTCTTTGACTTTAGGTTTTTCTTTTTCATCATCTTCTTTGTTTTTGTCTTCATTATCAGAATCTAACTCTTTTTCCAAATCGTCTAAATCATCATCTGGATTATCATCAGATTTTTCATCTTCATTTTTTTCACTGTCTTTTTCTTCTTTTTTCTCTTTATTATCTGCATCAAGATCTTCTTCTAATTTTGCAATTTCGTCATCGAGATTATCATCAGATTCTTCATCTTCAGATTTTTCATCTTTATTGTCTTGTTCTTCTTTTTCATCTTTACTATCAGAATCTAACTCTTTTTCTAAATCATCTAGATCATCATCGATATTATCATCAGATTCTTCACCTTCTGATTTTTCATCTTTATTGTCTTGTTCTTCTTTTTCGTCTTCATTATCAGAATCAAGATCCGCTTCAAGATTAGCTATTTCATCATCAAGATTATCATCAGATTCTTTATTTTCAGTATTTTCATCTTCATTTTCATCATCCTCTGATTTCTCATCATCTTTTTCGTCAGAATTTAATTCCGCCTCGAGTTTTGCAATTTCATCATCAAGATTATCTCCTGACTCTTCATTTCCAGAATCTTCTTCGTCTTCTGTCTCTTCTTCTCCTCCAGAATCGTCTTCATCGCTAGAATCGTCTTCTTCGTAGTCATCACCGGAATCTTCTTCAGAATCATCATCAGATTCTTCTTCCTCTTCTTCTGCATAATCTTGAGTATATTCATCGTCAATTTCTTCTTCGGTAATTCTAGTTTCAAATTGTACAATTTTTCTTGGGATTTTTTGAGAAGTTCCTATTATAAATGTTTCTACTTTAGGTTGAGGTTTACGAATTATCTCAGAATCTATGGCTACAGGACCAACTAAATAAAAAACAGAAAGCTTATATGATTCTCCAAACATTGTCCATATTTTAACTTTTTCTTCCATTTCAAGAGGAATCATACTTACTGGAATCTCATCTATTCTTGAATCTTCAGGCAAGTATATTTGAGGAATGACTTGATTATCTTTGAAAACTTGGATAATTTTTCCTATTATTCTAGATTCTTCTGCAGATTTAACTTCTATTTGTGATTTACTTGATACTGATATCATGTAATATAATTCCATCATGGTAGGAGGATCTTGCTCTGATCCATCTGGAAGACGTATAGGCTCTCTTTGCTGTGATGTTATATCCTCTTTAATATCATAAGGATGAATTCCAACTACATAATCTCCTCTATCTTTAGGCTCGCATATTCCTATTTTTTCCGCTCTGTCTATTGGTTCAGGAGTTAAACTATCTCTTAAGATATTCGTTATAGCTTGCCCAACATCAGATATTATAGTATATTTAGCCATTACAACATCTCCCTATGAATTTCTCAAATGATAAAAATATATAGATTCATTAAGAAAATTTTCCCGATTAGTTTTTTCAACAATGCTAGATAAGCTGATTTTTAATTTTGCATTCTTTTAAAGTAGAAATAATAATTCCTCGAATTTTATTTATATTTTTATTCATCTTTGAAGATACTCCGAAAATATCTGTATAATCAGTGGATATTTTATCAATTTGAGACTTTAAATTCAAAAAAAATTGGTCATATTTACTATCTGCAATTTTATCTATTTTGGTGAACACTATGCAAAATTTTGTTCCTGTATCAGAAAGATATTTGATCATCTGAGAATCATTCTCTTGTAAATCATGTCTGAAATCTATAAGTTGAATAACAAGATCAGATCTAAACAGATTAAAATAATCGTCAGTCAACTTATTGAATCGTATTTTTTCTTTTAAAGATCTTAAGTTAAATCCATATCCAGGAACATCTACTAATCTTAGACTTTTTGATTTATAAAAATTAATTAAGATGGTTTTTCCTGCTCTTTTACTTGTATACGCTGATTTTTTTGATATAATTGCATTTATTAAAGATGATTTTCCTACGTTGGATTTTCCAGACAACACTATTTCAGGAAGAGTTTTTGCAGGTATTTGATCTATCTTTCCGATACTTTTTTCTAATATAAGATTTTCAAATTCTTTCATAAATTCCTCGTAAAATATATTTAGATTGGAGACATATTGAACAGTATAAAAGATTTCGAAAAAATTTTGGGATACACGTTCCAGAATGCGCAGTTGTTGATGACTGCTCTTACTCATTCTTCATATGCCAATGAATGTGGCAAATCTTGTTCTAATTATGAACGTCTTGAGTTTCTAGGAGACTCTGTCCTTGGAATGATCACCTCAGAGTATATATTTAACAGATTTAAAGATTTACATGAAGGAAAGCTTACCAGGCTGCGAGCATCTCTTGTTTGTGAAAAAACTTTAAAATCTTTTGCAGAGAAACTACACATAGGAGATTTTCTTTTCTTGAGCCACGGAGAGGAGAGAACGGGGGGCAGACAACGCGCTTCTATTTTAGCAGATGCATTTGAATCTATTGTTGCAGCTGTGTTCTTAGACAGTGGATTAGATGAATCTAAAAAAATAGTCTTAAGATTCATTTCTAGCGAGTTGGAAAATGCTTATAATCTTATCCATGATTATAAAACAGAACTTCAAGAGGTATTGCAATCATCATCTAGAAAAGAGTTAAAATATAACGTCATCGGAGAAAGTGGCCCTGATCATGATAAAACATTTGTTATTGAGGTAGATATTCAAGGAGTAGCATATGGTCAGGGAACAGCAGGAAGTAAAAAAGAGGCAGAACAACTTGCTGCAAAATCAGCTTTAGAGAAAATTCAAAAGGATATTGAAAATGGAAATCTTTAAATCTTTAAAAGAAAAATTTATTCAAGCTACAAGTAATATATCTAATGGATTGAAAGGGTTATTTGCTTTATTTGTTAAAGTAGATGAAGAATTTCTAGATAATCTTGAAGAAACTTTGATTATGTCTGATGTATCAGTTAGAGCTGCTTCAAAAATTAAAGATCAATTAAGAAACAAATGTAAATTAGAAAATATTCAGTCTCCTGAAGAAACTATTAATGCCTTAAAAGATATAATTTCTGATATTCTCGTTAATAAAGATGAGGTTCAAAATTATGATAAAAATATAATTCTTGTTGTAGGGATTAATGGAGTGGGAAAAACTACTAGTATAGGTAAATTAGCCAATTTTTATAGAAAATCAGGAAAAAAAGTTCTTATCGCTGCAGGAGACACATTTAGAGCAGCAGCGGTGGAACAGATTGAAATTTGGGCACAAAGATCGGAATGTGAAATTTATAAAAAAGAAGGAGATCCTGGAGCGGTCATATATGAATCTATTTCAAAAGCTGTATCTGAAAATTTTGATACTTTAATATGTGACACCGCTGGTAGGTTGCATAATAAATCTAATTTAATGGATGAAATGCAGAAGATAAATAAGATAATAGATAAAAATATTCCTGAATCTTATCATAAAGAAGTTTTTCTTGTTTTAGATTCCAGTACAGGCCAGAATATGGTTAGCCAAATGGAAGAATTTTCAAAAATTCTTAACGTTACTGGATTAATATTAACTAAACTTGACGGCACTGCTAAAGGAGGAGCTATTATATCTGTTAGAGAACAATTTAATGATGTTCCTATAAGATATATAGGAGTAGGAGAATCAATTGACGATTTGGAAGAATTTAATTCCGATGAATTTATAAATGTTATTTTAGGTAATGTATGATAAGACCTAACAAAGATAATTATTATCTTGATGTAGCAGAAACTGTTTTGAAAAGATCTACATGTCTAAGAAGAAACTTCGGAGCAGTTATAGTCAGAAATGATCAAATTATCTCTTGCGGATATACTGGAGCTCCTAGAGGACGTAAAAATTGCAATGAAATAGGAGAATGTAGAAGAAAAAAACTCAATATTCCTAGAGGAGAACGATATGAACTTTGTAGATCAGTTCATGCTGAAGCTAATGCTATTATTCAAGCATCTAGAGAAAAAATGTTAAATTCTACCCTATATCTTGTGGGAAAAGAATTTGATACGGGAGAATATGTAATGAATACTGCTCCTTGTGCAATGTGTAAACGATTAATAATTAACGCGGGAATTCGTCGTGTTATATCAAGATTATCTATTGAAAAATATAATATTATGTATGTTCGTTCTTGGATAGATGACTTTTTTGATAAAAATTTAGGATATTAGGGTTGATATTTTTTTTAATTTATGATATAGTTACTACAGTGGCTTTGAAGGAGAGAATCCACTAATTGTTGATGGTCAGATAATATACATGTTTTAACCATATATTAAAAATTTAAATTAAAGGAGAAGATTGTTATGAATATAAAAAAGAGTTTTAAAAGGAAAGTCGCTGTTATTTCTATGTTAGGGGCACTAGGTATTAGTGTGGGACAAAAAGTGGAAGCGGATTTAATAGACAAACTATGTAAATTAGGGGGTATAACAGGGTTGATTCACACTGTTTGGACCATTGGCACTGGACAAGATCTTATTAAGTGGTTTATGAGAAAGATTGACAAACCGTACGGAATATGGCCAAACAAGAGACTATCCGAAAGCAGGCCGCAGCAAAACAAACCGAACGAAATCAAACCCGGGAACCCTGCAACAACACCTTTACAAACCCAAAATATAAGAATCCGCTGATGAATGCAATGGTAAACGACGCTCTTGACATAGCTATTTAACAATAAGAGTAAGACAAGAATGCGAAAGCAAATAAACACGAATTTTGTTTATGTGTAAAAGTGAGAATAGCTACGCATATGTGTGCGTATAATTTTGCCATTTTTCTAATCTGTACAATATTATTGATATTTATTCTTTGATATATATTTTTTAATCTAAACTTAGATTACCAATGTTGACATTTTTTCTCGTTTGTGATATAGTTATTGCAGTGGCTCTTGAGAGGGAGATCACTTTTTAAAGGTCAGTTATTTTATACATGTATTTTGGTATTATATTAAAAATTTAAATTAAAGGGGATGTTGTTATGAGTATGAATAAGGTAAAGAAAATAGGTGCTGCTGCAGCATTGGCATCTGTGTTTGCGAGTGGTTCTATGTCCGCAATTGATTTTAAAAGTGCGATAGGAGGCTCTATAGTAACTTTGTTGGCTCTAGGTATAGCCGACGTCGGATTAGATAAAAGTCCATGGAACCCATTGAAAAAAGCAATGGGTGCAGACAAAGGACTTTGGAATAAATTTACTAATAAAACTGATACTGACGCAAATAAAAAAAGTTAAAAACGTCATCTTGTGCAATTCTGAGATCCAGCGTCCTTGTACCTCTACTGCTAAACGGTGCGATCGAGCTAACGCCCCTCATTATAGGGGGCTTTTTATTTGTTATCACAAAATATTTAGAATATATGGAATATTGTTCGATTTGTTCTAAAATACAAGCATATTACTTTAATTTTTCATATTTTCAACAATAATAAATATAAATCAAACGGTATTGATGAAAATGTATAAAAACAGTCAATTTATGAGAGATTATTTATGTTTTAAACGTATGGCATAAAAGAGTTAGCGCATTTTCGCCGGCATCGCCGGAGAAAATGGCTATCTATGTTTTGCAGTGCCAATCAATCTATGATTCTACTTTTGATTTAATAGATTTCAAATCTCCAACGGACAAACTATATAGATTTTTGAGCTCAGGAATATCTTTCGAAAGAGATGTCTTCGACGTTCCATTATCTATCTTTTTTTTGCATAGATCCTTGATTTCTTCTATAAGAGTTTCTTTCTGGTGTTCGTTTTTTCCTTTAATAGCATCAAAATAATCATTCTCGATTATGTGAAATGCAGACATTAGAAGATACCTTCGAATATATGTCTGTGATCCTCCTAAGTTTTGAATGTCATTTGCTCCTTTAAGAGACAAAGTAGTCATTGGACACGTATATTGCACCCTCTCTTCAGGAAGATCACAATTTACCACCGTCATTGTAGCTATATCAGACGTATATGAGAACAATACGCTGATTTTGAATTCATCGAAAAGCTCTACCAATGGAGGAAGAAAATCCGCCAACTCATAGTAATTATATCCCGCAAACTTATTCTTTCCTGACTTCTTCAGATTCTTCTTCTGCAGCTCTAAACTCACCGCATTGATTTTGTTATATATATTCATTTGACTCTCTTTTCATTTTTTTGTATAATATAAACTATAGGATGGTTTTTGTCAAATTGAATTATGGAGGTGGTTAATATGGAGAAGATTAAGCATATGAACGTCAGTTCATGGTGGAGAAATTTGAATAGCTGCTTCAAACAATATTCCACCCGCGTGGACGAACTATCTGAGTACGCCGAGAAAGTAAAAGAGAAAAAAAAAACTGGAGAAATTCTAACCAATATCAAAAAATTAAAGGGGGATCTTGAAGAAGATTTATCCAATCTACGTGGACAACTTTTTGAATATTGTAATGGCGAAGTAAAATCCAACTTACCCAAGTTTTTCTGGCAGCAAAAGAAAAAAACAAACACATCCAACGACCTAATGTACCCCATGAAACACGAGCTAAATGATGCGTTGTTTAAGTTACTAAACAAAAACATAAACGTACATAAGGAGACATTATCTGAAATAAAATTGTCTGATTGGCTTAATTCTACCGTCAATATCTGGGAGACTAAATCTGAAAGTCACCAGAATGCTACTAGGCCTTGGAAGACCGTCATAAATAACGTAATAAATAAAATTAGCCAGCATAATGGCACAAATAAAATCCTAGAAGAATACATGGAAAAAAATAGCTCCGCTTGTAATAAATCGCTTATCGAGAGTTCACAGGAATACAATTTTAAGTATACCGAACTACGCGAAGAAAAAAGAGAATGTTTTCAAACTCTCACAGAAAATGAGGCCAAAAAAACAACTTTGCACTACCTACAACAACTCGTCTCGATGAAGATAGACAAAGACGATTTAGACAATTACGCTTCGGCCCTTAATAACTCCCCGGACTACTACAGCGAATACGTGTATGTGTGGTGCTACCTGCAATATTTGACTAATGAAATAAAAAGTGAAATAAAAATCGGTCCTAAAAACCTGATTACAAACTATATACAATCCCCAACAAACCTTCAACAAGACGAAAACGTGGACCTAAGCAATTATATAGAAAAATGTTTGACCTATGCCCGTAAGCAGCTAACATCACGATCTGACGATTTCGTCGTCCTGTGGGAGAAAAAACATTCAGATAATGAAAATAAAAAAATGTGGGAAGAAATATATGCTAAATGCCGTAATCGCTGTGTAAAATTTTACCGGCTACCACCAAGTAAAGATCCGGAAAAAATATATAGTGACCTGAGAACATATGTGCTTTTAACGATGCAATATGCTCTATGCCTGCTCACTGGAGTAAAAGACAAAGATATGTTAGAACGTTTACTGAAGCTTTTAAAAGGCTACGGCGGCCGAAGAGGATTGCCACTAGAAGCGATGCTGCTAAAAAAAACAAACGCCGTAAATAATATGAGAAACTATTATATGAGCCACAAAAAAAAATGGGAATTGAAACCCGATATTTACGAAAACCTTCAAAAATTGCTTAAAAAGCTAAATATGTCAATCGATAATTCATTTCCAAAAACTCTTCCAAAAACTCTCAAGAACGAGTTAGAAATAGCAAGCTCGGACGGCGCGAAAAAAGGTAGGGTACGACGCTGGCTCAGAGTGAAACGAAAAGAACTTGAGGAAGAAATAAAAAACAATATTAATGTTATTGAGTTGGCCTTAAACGAGGCTACGCAGACCCTCAACAAATGCAAAAACGGCCTCGAGAGTTTGGCTGAAGAAACCAAAAAAAGGGCCAAAAAAAAGATAGATGTGTCAGAGTTTCTCATATGGCCCTAAAAATTAAATATATTATAATGTTTCTATTAAATCTACTGTTATCTCTTATTTTCCTAATAATTCTTTCCCCTCTGATGATAATAATCGGAGTTATGATAAAATTGTCATCGAAGGGGCCGATATTCTTCAAACAAAAAAGAATAACCCAATATGGAAGAGAGTTTTATATATTTAAATTCAGAACGATGAGAATGGGATCAGAATCTGAAGGGCAATTGACATGTAAAAATGATACAAGAGTGACAAAAATAGGAAAATTTTTAAGAAAATATAGATTAGATGAAATTCCGCAGTTGATAAACGTTTTAATTGGTGATATGACATTTGTGGGTCCTCGACCAGAAGTGCCGAAATATGTGAATGCTTATACAGATGAGATGAAAAAAACTCTGCAAGTTAAAGCTGGAATAACATCAATGGCTAGTATAATGTTCAGAGATGAAGATAAATATCTAGAGAATGCTGAAGACGCTGATTCTGTTTACATTAATGAGATTTTGCCTATAAAGATGAAATATAACTTAGAATATTTAGAACATCGTAGTGTTTTTCTCGATATAAAGATAATAATACTAACATTTTTGAAAGTTTTTAAAATAATGAGGTAATTATGGAAAAAATTTTGTTTTCTCCTCCTGATATAACGCAGAAAGAGATAGATGCGGTATCTGAAGTTATGAGATCAGGATGGATTACCACAGGTCCTAAAACAAAAGAATTTGAACAGAAGATCTCAGATTTTTGTAAGACAAGAAAATCAATATGTATGAATTCCGCTACTGCATGTTTGGAAAGTGCATTGAGAATATTAGAAATAGGTCCCGGAGATGAAGTTATAGTTCCTGCATATACTTACACTGCTTCGTGTTCAGTGATATGTCATGTGGGAGCTACTCCTGTCATGATAGATGTTGCTAAAAATTCTTTTGAAATGGATTATGATCAAGTTTTAAAATCTATCACCAATAAAACGAAGGCTATAATTCCTGTAGACATTGGAGGAATTCTTTGTAATTATGACAAAATCTTTGAAATAGTGGATTTGAAAAGGAATATGTTTTCTCCTAAGAATTCTCTTCAAGAAAAAATAGGAAGAATATGTGTTATTGCAGATTCTGCTCATAGTTTTGGAGCATATAGAGATGGTAAGATAAGTGGTTCGATTGCAGATTTCACAGCATTTTCATTTCATGCGGTTAAAAATCTAGTTACCGCCGAAGGAGGAGCATTAACTTGGACTATTGATGATGATTCTTTATACAATAAATTTTCTCTTTTATCATTACATGGACAGAATAAAGATGCATTAGCAAAGATGAATTCATCAAGTTGGGAATATGATATTGTGTTTCCAGGATTCAAAACGAATATGACTGATATTTCTGCTGCTATAGGAGTTGCCCAACTCGAACGATTTGATGATTTAATATCAAGGCGTAGAAAGTTAGCTCGTTTATATAATAATCTTTTATCAGATTGTGACATTCAGATATACCAAGAAAATGATAAAATTCCAAATTCTACAGTTCATCTTTATATGATTAGATTAAATAATTATAATGAACTTAAGAGAAATGAAATAATAAAAAAGCTAGGAAACGATGGAGTTTCCACGAATGTTCATTATAAACCTCTTCCTATGCTGACTGCATATAAGAATCTTGGATTTAATATAAAAAAATTTCCAAATTCATATAAAATGTATGAAAATGAGATCTCTCTTCCGTTACATACATTGATGACTGATAATGATGTTTACAGAGTATGCCATTGCTTGAAAAAAATTATATGATTTCAAAAGATAAAGTTCTTTATAATTTAAGCTTATTTAGAATATTATATATAATATCATTAATGTTAGAAATAGTGGCGTATCCTCCTATAGAACTCGCGGCAGGGTACCTAAATGGAGTTACATTTGTATGGGGAATAGTGATATGTTTTCACTTTCTATTTCATGATCCTCAGAAACTTAATATAAATCACAAAAAGATAGCGATATCGTTTATATTAGTATGTTTGTTAACTTCATTTATAAATTTTTCGACAAATATATTGATGAATTTAATATCTGTTTTTAATAATTTCATGTATTTATTTTTGTTTTTAGGAATGAAAAAGAACACATCAAAAGAAGATATAGACAAAGAAATGAATTTTATACTTAAATTTATAGTATTTTTTTCATCATTAATTTCTTTAATAGGAATATATATATCATTTAGATATAAACATATATATTTTATGGGGCACAATATAGGGATATTTGAAAATAGATTTTTTGGAATATCTACAAATCCAAATCAATTAGGATTCTTATCAGCTATTTCAATATTTGCTTGTGATCTGTTGAATGATAAATATATGAAGAGTAAATTTAAGTTTAATTTTCTTTTGTCAATAATATTTATTTTATTTAATACTTGCGTTTTATTTTTGACAGATTCAAATGCATCATTTGTTTTTGTAACAATATATTTAGCAATAAGGATATTTTATGAAAATTTTTCAAAATATGAAAAAATAAAAGATATAAATTTTATAAGAGAGTTAATTTATGTGGTGGCAAGCATGATGTTAATAGTTTCAGGATCGTTTTTAACAAGAATATCATGTCAACGTTTTATGAATAGAGTAATAAATCATCAAAAATATAATATTTCAGATCATTCTATAAAAATAGAAATCAAAGAAGGAGAATCACATTTTGGAAGAGGAGGACATGAATTAAGTAGCGGAAGGATATCACTTTTTAAACAAGGAATGCAACTGGCAAAAATTCGTCCATTGTTGGGATTAGGAAGAGAGAATTTATCATATTATGGAGAAATTTATATAAAAGGAGGATTATTGTTTTCTTACAAACATTTTGATTTACATAATTTGTATTTAACATTGCTCGTTTCATACGGGATGATTGGATTTTCATTATTTATTTGCTTAATAATATTGATATTATGCAATCTTTTTTACACATCATATATAAACATTAATAATAATAATGGAAAATTTATTTCAAAATTATTTGCAATAATCATATCATATTTATCATACGTCAATTTCGAAGTAGGAGGAATGTCAGGGATAGCAATATCTGACGTTTTACTATGGGTGTTTATAGGATATTTTATGACATTTTCAGATCAAATTATTTAGAATATTTTTTTAAAATTATAAAAAAAGATTTCAAAATTAATTTCTGAGAAATAAAAATAGATTTTATCATTAAATCTGATTTTATTAAAAATGAAACAATTTGATCTACATCAAAATTTCGCTCAAGAATTTCTGCATATTTCAATTTAAATTCCCGACCAGAGTATCCAAAAATTTTCGATACTTCAGAAATTTGAATCTTATTTTTTTTTGCCTCTTTTACTCTTAACGCATCCATAAAATCAGAGATCAATATAGATAAAATTCTCATAGGATTTTCATTTTTTTCAATAAAATAATTTGTTATTTTCATTGCTAAAGAAATATTTTTATTTCTTATAGATTTAGAAATATCATATATATCAAATGTTTTATTAAATTTAGATACATTTTTATTTATTAATTCTTCTGAAATTTTTTTATTTTTTGAACTAAAACACAAATTTTCAATAGAATCTTTGATTAATTTTATATCATAACAACATTTTTCGCATAAAAAGAGTGAGTTTTCTGGATTTAGTTCTTTATCAAATTTTTTAGCCCATAAAATCGCTTGCTTTTGAATAGAAGAATTATCAAGTTTGAACTCTGAAAGTTCAGATATTTCAGAAACTTTATCTAAAAAAGAATTGTAATATAAATTTTTTTTGCATTTATTTTCATATATATCATTGATAATAAAAACGCAAAATTCAGGTAAATTATACAAAATATTTAAAAAATCATCATAAAATATTTTATTATTTTCTCTTAGACTTGTACTAGCAAGAAGAATAAATTTTTTGTCAGATCCCATGGGAGGAGTAAAAATAAATTGTTTAAATTTCTCAGACTGTAATGTATATTCATCTATTGCTAAAAAATTCATGCTGCTTCTAAAATTTTTATCATAAATTTCAAATATTTTATTAGAAAAATTATCCATTAAAAAATAATTTTCTCCAAAGAAATAATATATATTTTTAATATTATTTTCAATTATATTCTTTTTTAATGCTTTTACACTAATTTCAGACATAATTATTTCCTTTCTATAAAATACTTATTGTTTTTTAACAATATAGAAGCATCGTATTCCCCGGATACTAAATTATTATAATTTAAAATTTTATTTGAATTAAATTTATAACGGAAAGAATTGTTTGCGAATATAATTTCTTTAAATTTTATTTGATTTAAATTATTTGGAAGATTAAATGCTAAGAATATATCACAATTTTTGATTTTATTTGGCAATAAATCTGCATTTCCGCCATCCATACAGACGAGAATTATTTTATCGAAAATTTCAATTTTTATCCATCCTTTAGATTTTATTTTAAATGCAATGATATTTAATTTATTTGAAAAATTAAATTCATATATTTTATTATCTGACAAATTAATTATTTTATCATTTTCTAATAAATTATTTTTATTATTATTGATAATCACTATATTTTTGTTAAAATAATTATGTAGCCTATTTAATTTATCTGATCTCATAATAATTATATTCTGTCTCTGATCTGATATAATTATATCTCCTTTCAATATGTCAATTTGAAATGAATTTTTTCGTTTTAGTTGATATGATATAATTCCTGTTAGAATTAAATTTATAAAAATGAGAAATATTTTTAAGATTTCTTTTTCTATATCTTTGAATATTATAAAATATGATATCAATATGAATAATATTGAAAAGCAAAGTGGAATAAAACTATAATTTAGTGAAAATGAAAAGTTAGAAAAATTATATATTATTTTTATTATTAGTTCTGATATAATATTAGATATTTTTGGAGTTAAATTTAAAAATGGAATTTTATAAAAAATTATAGAGATTAAAAATGTTGTTATTAAGATATAAATTAAAATAGAAATAAATAAATTCGAAATAAAAAACAATATTGAAAACGATTTAAAATACAAACATGATATAGGCAATGTCGATATCGTTCCAACTGTTGAATCTATAAAATTTGAAAGAGAATATCTCAAGATTTTTGTGCTTTTCTCTAATTTTAATTTTGAAAATATATTTCTTTTAATCTTATCGCTAAATAATATTAACGACGCAGATGAAACAAATGACATCCACAATCCTACATCTAGGCATGCATCCATATTTAAAATTAATATTAATGTTAAGCCTAATCCTAATGAATTTAATGAATCATATGGTTTAAAAAATATTTTAGATAAAAAATAAATTAACAGCATCACTCCTGATCTCACAACTGAAGGAGTGAATCCTACCATTATTATAAAAAATATAACAAATAAGCAACATAAAGAATATGCAACGGATCTATTTATTTTTAAAAATTTAAGCAAATTTAATAATATATTTGTAAATAATGTAAAATGAAATCCAGAAACAGCCAAAAAATGAAAGACTCCTGATTCTGAAAATGCAATTTTTTCATCAAAAGTCAGTCTACTTCTATCTCTGAATACTAATGCTCTCAACAATCTATCACATTTTGAATCGAAAATTTTAGATACACAATCTAAAATATAAGATTTTATCTTCAATACATAATATTTTATATTCTTTTTTATATCTAATCTTTCAATATTTTGATATAAATATGGAACACTTGAAAATTTAACTCCTTGCGATTTTAATCTTATTTGATCAGATAAATTATTACTTTCTAAAATTTTTAATTTTATTTTAAATCTTTCAAAAGGATCACAATAAAGATCGTCATCTGATACCATTTCTATATTAAATTTTGGAATCTTTTCTATTCCTTTTATTTTTTCAACTCTAACATTATATCTGCATTTACCCTCTGAATAGACTGGCAAATCTGTAGAATATCCAATTACAGTTAATTCTTTTCCTTCAAATGAATTAATAATTGAATCATTTGTATATAGTTTTATTATAAAAGCACAACACGAAATCAAACAAGAAACACACGCAACAGCAAAAATCTTATTTTTTAAAATAAAACAAAACAATATAGAAAATAAAAGAAAAGAGATTAATATAAAAAATATCCAAATAACATTTAAAAAATTCAGTATCAACAAACAGAACAATGATGAAACTGAAGAAATTAAAACTGGATTCCTTAGACAATCATCCTGGAGGCCATGCAAATGCTCTTCCTCCTAAAACATGAAAATGCAAATGATGAACACTTTGTCCCGCTAATTCCCCAGTATTCGACACTAATCTATAACTTGATATTTTTCTATCTCTCACTATTTTGGATAAAGATTCAAAAATATCAGACACATATATGGAATTTTCATCATTAATTTCTGATAAAGATTCTATATGGATTTTAGGAATTATCAAATAATGTACATCAGCGACGGGATTTATATCCTCAAAACAACAACATCTATCAGATTCATAAATCCAATCTTTTTTCGATTTTAACATATCACAAAAGATACATTTCATAATTCTCCCCAACAAGGAGGGAAAAATTCCCTCCATATTTAATTTCAATAATTATACTAAACTGTTCATATTTCCTGCAGCCATGTCATCTAATTGATTAGCTGTTTCTCTTAATTGGTCTGCAGCACCCGTTAGATCGCTTTTTTTCAAATTGTTTAAACTGTCTAATCCTGCAGCCAACAATGAAGCTTCATCGTCAGAGAGTTCACTGACAGTTTCCTCAGCATCTTTGCAGTAATCAACTAAACTGTAATATTGATCATCAGTTAATGTTATACCATGTGAACCATATATAGCATCAACTTGAGATCTTTGCAATCTAAACTTGTCATCTGAAGACAAGAAAGATTCGTGCCTAACAGATTCCATTGCTGCAAAAACTGATTTCATAAAATTCACATCTTGTAATAATGATTCAAATGTCTCTGCCATATTAAACACCTACCTTCATATATTGGTCTAGACCTACTTATATATTAGCACCAATCTTTGTAAAAGTCAACAATTATCGTTACTTATTTTTGGCCATTTTATCCCTATACAGTTCTGTGATATGGCAAAAATATAATTACAATACCGTTTTATAGGTATTGCTAAAAATGAATAGGAATAATTAGTTTATGAAAAATTATTTCTCTCGCTAACAATTGGAATAAAGAGATCAATGTACCTTCTCCAGCGTCACCGGATAAAGTATCTACCTATATTTGTAGTGCAATTTTATATAAACTAAAAACGTTTAAATATAAAAAATTTAAATAATATTTTCTATGGCAATAGTAGAAATATGTTATATATTATTTTTATTGTAAATTATTTATAATAATATCATTGATATTGATTAAAAATCAAAATTTTAAAATAGATGAAGATAAATATCTCCCCAGCAAAGCTGGAGATTACTCTCAAACATAAACATCAATACATCTTATGATATATTATTGTTATTGTTTATTAAATATTCTTGATCAAAAAATGGAATAGTTGATGTTGGAACTTCTTCTTCTAGTTTTCGATCAACTATCCAACAAACATTATAAAGATTAGTACCTTGGGGAATTTTATCGAAAAAATCTATAACATATTGCCAAATACAATTGAGTCTCTTATCAGAAAGAAAATAAACAGGTTCCATAGGTATTCTTTGTGCTCCAGGAGCAGACCACTCACCACGACGCAAGGTAAATTTCAAATCTCTATAAAATTCATAAGATCCAAATTCTAATTTTCCTTTCCCATCCAAATCTCCTCTCCTAAAATAACAAACACCCCATAAACCCACACGTATAGCATTTAGAAAATCTCGTTTAGTGTCATTATCCATATTTGCTTGTTTCATAATATCATTTAGCAGATCTTCTACATCTATTTTTTTCGTTTCTGAAATTGCGTCTATTTTTTCCATCGCTGAAATTTGGATATATCCCATACTCGAAACTGCCAAAGACGAGGCCATTACTTTTGTCAAAAACTTAAAAAACTGTTGATTGAATTTCATATAAGATCCTCCTTAAATTTCATTAAACACGAGATTCTATATCCACTGATTAACAATACCATATATAAATAATTTGTCAAGTATCTTTTTTAAACAATATTATTAAATTCGCATAAAAAAATAAAATCATTTTATCAAGATTATGTTAATTTAGTTATTATCTCTAATTACCATTATGTAAAATATACGCATATTTTTATAATGCCATGCTTATTTCCAGTGTTTTAATTTCAAAATTAAATTTTAAAATAAATGTTCAGAATTCATATCGAAGAAGACATTTACTGCGCTTTTCATCTTTTTTGATATTTTAAATCCATTTATTTCATCATTTTTATCATAATTTACGTATGATTTAAATAGAAATGATCTGAATTTTGAATTGTTTTTGCATTTTATAACTATTTTGAATCTGAATTTATTTTGTAATTTAGTCAGAAATGCTTTTGAAGGAGATAAAATTTTAAGAGGAATATCATTGAATTCTGATTGAGCAATAAATTTTAATGATTCGAAAAAGAATAAACATGATTCCCAAGAATATTTTTCATTTGATCCTACAAATCCCACAGTACAAATATCTGCAAATGGAGGATAGAGCATTGTTTTTCTTATAGAAATTTCATTTTCAAAAAATCTATCATAATCTTGACTTGCTGCAATTTGTATTATTGGATTATCTATGGAATATGACTGAATTATAGCTTGTCCATGAGAATCATGACGTCCAGATCTTCCTACCGCTTGAGAAATTAATGAAAATGTTCTTTCAAATACTTTATATCCATTTTCGGTTAAAGATTGATCTGCACATATTATTCCAACTAAATTGACATTTTCAAAATCTAATCCCTTGGCAACCATTCGAGTTCCAACCATGACATTATACTTTCCATCTCGAAACTCTTTAAATATTTTCTCATATTCTTTTTTAGACTTAGTAGTATCAGCATCTACTCTAACACATTTAGATTCAGGAATAATATCTGAAATTTCTTTTTCTAAATTTTGAGTTCCTACTCCTACTAAAAAAACTTTATCTTTTCCACATTTCTTGCATTTTTTTGAAACATTTTCTATATATCCACAATAATGGCATATCAATTTGTTTTGGTTATCTATTTTATGATGATTCAAAGTAGTACTACAGTTTTTACACATAACTGACTCTCCACAAGAAAAACATCTTGCAAGAGTGTGATATCCTCTTCTATCAAGCAATAAAATAGATTGTTTTCCCATAGCAATAGAATTTCTTATAGAATCTATTAGTTCATCACTTAAAACAGATTTTGAATCAAAAAAATTCTTACATATACTTACAATCTGAACATCAGGAAGACCAGAATTTCCATATCTTTTTTTAAGCTCGAATAATTCTTTTTTTCCCATCTTTGCTGAATAAAAAACATCTACTGAAGGAGTAGCAGAAGATAATAATAACTTGGAGTTATATTTTTTGCAAAAAAATTTTGCTATCTCTTTAGCATTGAATCTTGGAGATTTATCAGACTTATATGTAGGCTCTTGTTCTTCATCTATTATAATTAAGTCAGGACAAAACGGAGCAAAAATAGCACTTCTAGTTCCTATTACTATTCTCACAAGATTGTTATTTATTTTTTGCCATTCAATAGATCTTTTCTTAGGAGTTAATCCACTATGAAGACAAGCAAATGAATTCTTACCAAAAAATCTCTCAATATTGAAAATCATTTGCGGAATCAAAGAAATTTCAGGAACCAATATGAGGACCTTTTTATCATTTGAAACAACATCTTGAGCTAATTTCAAAAATAAATTAGTTTTTCCACTTCCTGTGATACCATATAAAAGAGATTCTTTAATATCGGACTTATAAAACCAATTCATCATTTGATCGTATACATAACTTTGATAATCTGATAAAGATATCTCGGAAATCACAGGAACAGAACACTCTGATTCTATTTTCTCATATTTTACATAACTAGGAAGAATAACAGAAAGAGAATCATAAAGAGGACAAAAATACCTATTGCTCACCAATTTAGCGACATCAATAGAATTTTGATTCAAAAAAGATTCATTATCTATCAAAGAATCAATATTTTTAAGAGAAATTTCAGACTTAAATTCATTATCATCTAAAAGATGTATAACAAAAGCAGACCTGAGAGAGTTTCCTTTTCCAAAAGGAACCTTAACACGGGATCCAATAGAAATATTAGGAATCATTTCATCAGGAACGCTATAACAAAATAATTTGTCAAATGCAAAATTGGATTTACTAACAGAGACCTCAACAATCATGAGTAAACAATTTTAAACTCACCTTTTTCATACTCTTTAGAAGCGGTATCAACAGGATTATGCTCAAGAAGCTCAGCATGAATCAGAGCATCGTTAGTAATTTGACGAGCGCGTTTAGCTACCGCTACTGAAATAGCATATCTATTATCTTCTACTTTCATTCAAAATCCTCCTCTAACCCATAAATTTTATTCAAAACTTTGTGAGCACACGCATCCACAGTATCATTAACTACAGAAAAATCATAAGAACTGGAATGAGAAATCTCTTCTTCTGCTTGAGCTAGTCTTGATTGCATAGATTCAGAATCATCAAGTTGACGCAATAATATACGCTCCTGCAAAGATTCCAAAGACGGAGGCAAAATGAATATAGACAAACATCCTGGATAAATTTGTCTAACCTTTTCAGCTCCTTGAACATCTATCTTAAGAATAATCCGCCTTCCTGATCTAATAGCTTTCTCAATAGGACGTTTAAAAGTCCCATAATAATTGCCACAATACTCTGTATATTCTAAAAACTCAGAATTCTGTATTTTCTGTTCAAAAACTTCTCGAGATAAGAAATGATAGCTGGATCCCGATTGTTCTCCATCTCTAGGAGGTCTAGTAGTAGCAGAAACAGACAAAGACAAAGATGAATCCAAATGACGCACCTTAGTTATAACACTATCTTTACCAACTCCAGAAGGTCCAGAAATCACTATTAAATTATTTTCACTATTTCTCTGCATATCAAATCCCAAACATTAAATTTGTGGAGGCGCCACCCAGAATCGAACTGGGGAATAAAGGTTTTGCAGACCTCTGCCTTACCGCTTGGCTATGGCGCCACAATTACACATACTATCAAAAACATAAATTTATGACACACTATAACTCATAAAAAACAACACTCACAACAGACTCTATTATTACCTAAAGGCACTATATTTAGATCCACAAAACCAATGTGGAGCGGATGACGGGGTTCGAACCCGCTACCTCCACCTTGGCAAGGTGGCGCTCTGCCAAATGAGCTACATCCGCAATGGTGCCTTCGGGTGGAATCGAACCGCCGACACAAGGATTTTCAGTCCTTTGCTCTACCGACTGAGCTACGAAGGCGAATATAAGTGGCGACCCGGAACGGGCTCGAACCGTCGACCTCTAGCGTGACAGGCTAGCGTTCTAACCAACTGAACTACCGGGCCATCCTGGTGGGAACAACAGGGCTCGAACCTGTGACCTCTTGCGTGTAAAGCAAGCGCTCTAACCAACTGAGCTATGCTCCCTGAAGAGCTCCCACCAACAGTCTTTTCATATTAACATCACTCATTTTGTTTGTCAATACTTATTGTTGAATATTTTGCAAAATTTTTTCTACTCCTCCATCATCATCACTTTCAACATTAAGAACAATGCTTAAATCATGAGCACTTTGGCGAAATAAACACCAACCTCTATATTCTGAAAAACACCATCCGTTTCTATCGCAAATGTTGAAATTAAATCGAATTCCTTCAGGAGTATCATAATCTTCAGAACATCCTTCTATATTAGAACATTTTTCTTTCATGTTGTCAAGATATTCTTCTATTTCTTCTTTGCTTTCCTTATAAATTCGTATTTCTTTCGATTCTTTAGAATCTTTAAATTTAGCAACTTCTTCAGATAATTTTTTCCCTTGTTTTTTCAAATTCATCATTTCTATTATCATTTTAACCGCAAGATATGCTCCATCATCTTTAAAATCATTTTCTTCAAATGCAGCATGTCCTGATGTTTCTATAGCTAAAAAACATTGTTTAGATTCATAATTTAAATCTTTTGCTGTTCCTATAACGTTTTGATATCCTCTTCTTTCCCTATATTGTTTTCCTCCATTGTTTTCAATAAATTTTTTTAAATGATCAGAAGTAACTGAATCTGTAACTATAACTGATTTAGGATGATCTCTAAGAACAAATTTCGAAACTAATGCTACTAATTGGCTTTTTACTATAGGAATTCCTTTGTCATCTATGAAAAAGCACCTATCTACATCAGCATCAAAAATAATTCCTAAGTCTGCATTGTTATCTAATGTTAATTTTTTTATAAATTCAATAGATTTTTGATTTTCAGGATTAGGGACATGAGAAGGAAAATTACCATCGGGATCCAGAAGAGAGCTTCCTGATGTATCTGCTCCTAATTTTTTCAAAATATCTACAAAAAATCCTCCTGCTCCATTAGATGCATCAACTACAATATGAGTTCCTGATAAAGGAGAATTTTTTCCTAGATTATGAACAATCATATTTTTCAAAGAATCTTTATATTTTTTCATTAGATCGACATTTCTAACTTTTCCTTTGATGTTTGATTTAGGAAAAAATGATGTTCTAGCTGTTTCAACAATATCAACAATGTCAGAGGATTTTAATCCTCCCTTAGATGTAAAAAATTTAAATCCATTAAATTCTTTAGGATGATGACTTGCAGTTATTTCTACTGCAGCACTACAAGATAGAATATTAGATGCCATAGACATTGCAGGAGTAGAACACAGTCCACAATAATATACCTGAACTCCTATAGAAGACAATGCATTAATAAAAACATCTTTTAATCTTGGCCCAGAAAGTCTTGAATCATGTCCAACTGCGATAATTTGATCACTTATATTTATTCCTCTTGTTTTTTCTATAAATAATGCAAAAGCAATAGATATACTTTTCACAACATCATTTGTAAGAATAGCATCTTCTCCTATTGCAACACCTCTAATATCTGATCCACTAACTAATTTATACCAATCAATCATTCTTTATCTCCATTAACGAATATATAATCTTTCATAGAATCATATTTTTTCTGCCCTATTCCGCTCACATTCATTATTTCAGATTTTGTGATGAACCCTCCATTTGTTTCTCTGTAATCTATTATTTTTTGAGCAGTAGATTTTCCTATTCCCGGAATCTTTGTTAATTCATCTATTGTTGCAGAATTTATATCTATAGCTCCAGTCTTGGCATTCTTTTCATTATCGTCATCTTGTAAAACAATTTCTTTTTTTATAACATTTGCTTTTGGAAGAGATGGTATATAAAACAAGTTATAAAGTACAACTATAGATGCGAGCAAAAAGAATATACCTATTAAAATTTTTTCAGACTTATTAAGTTTCATAATAAAATCTCACATTGGAAGTAAATATGAAAATAACAAAAGCAGTTATTCCTGCGGCAGGATTAGGAACCAGAATGTTGCCTGCAACTAAATCTATGCCTAAAGAAATGTTACCTATAATAGATAAACCCGCTATTCAATATATAGTAGAAGAGGCAGTTTCCTCAGGAATCACGGATATCCTAATTATAACAAATAGAGGAAAGAATATTATAGAGGACCATTTTGATAAATCTCCTGAACTCGAAGAATTTCTCATAAAAAAAGATAATTTATCATCTTTGGAATTAGTTAGACGTATACCACATATGGCTAATATATATTTTCTCCGTCAAAAAGAGGCAAAGGGATTAGGTCATGCAGTTTTAATGGCAAAATCATTCGTAGGAAGTGATCCTTTTGCAGTTCTATATGGAGACGATGTCATAATCAGTAAGTCTCCTGTTTGCAAGGATATGATTTCTCTTTTTAATGAGTTTCAAAAAGGAGTAATAGGAGTTCAAAAAGTAGATGAAGAATCCATTTTAAAATATAGCTCAGTTAAAGTAGAGAAAATACGAGAAAGAGTATTCAAATGCTTTGATATGATAGAAAAACCTCTAAAAGATCAGATTATGTCTCCTTATGCTATCTTAGGAAGATGTATATTAACTCCTGAAATATTTGAAATATTAGAGGAAACTGCTCCTGGAAGAGGAAACGAAATTCAATTAACAGATGCTATGAAAAAATTAGCAATTTCACAATCAATGATAGCATATGAATTTGATGGAGTTCGATGCGATATTGGAAGTAAAATAGGATCGTTTAAAGCATCCATGTATGTAGCAATGAATCATCCTGAAATAAAGCATGAATTTAAAAATATTATTAATGAATTTAAAAATATGAATCTGTAGGAAATTATCCATGAAATTAATTAACTTAATTTTATCATTATCAATAGCTAATTCTAACCATGTTAATAAAGTTACAAATTTCAATCTTTCTGATAGATATAATAATTTTTTAATAAAATCGATTGAAAATAATTTGGATATTATAAAAACCGAAAATGTTAAGTTTTCTGATATTCATCCTTATGAATTTGATTGCGTTTGGTCATTAGGAATGCATTGTCGCCCTGCGTATTATATTGAAAAATATAATTTAAGATTTCAAGCTGCTCCCTTTGATTGGATAGATAAAACTTCACTAAAAGAAATTATAAACCAAATAAAAGCCGGATTTATAGATTTCTTTTCTGAAATAGAAGATATTACTCCTAAAAATTCTAGTTCAAATCATAGAATAGTAAAAGATAAAATTGGCAAAACTATCGCAATGCATCATTTTCCTAAGAAGGTTTCTGCTGAAAAATATAAAAAAACCTTTCGCGATATGATGATCAAACGAGCTAATAAAGTAGATAAGATTATGAAAAATTCTAAAAGTGTCGGTTTTATTCGAGAGGATGAATCTAATAATTTAAGTGATGTTATAGATTTTGGAAAACAGATTAGTCAAATGTATAAAAATTTAGATAATATAGTTATTTTTTATATAATTAATTCCAAAGATGAAAATTTAAAAAATGCAACAAAAACAACTTTTGACAAAGTGACTATTATCTCTGTCAAACTGAATGATGTTCCATTAGACAAAAATGGAAAAGAATATAAAAGTTGGAAAGGTAATCCCAATAAATGGAAAAATTACGTTATGAAATTTATTTCTCCTAGTGAGAAACTAAAAAGAGATATTGTGGAAGCATCGTTAAATAAAGTAGTAAAAACTTAAAATAAATAACGAGATGAAACAGAATAGAATTCACAGTTTTCAATTGTCATATAGATATTAGCTTTTATTTTTTTGTTATATGTTCTATTTTTTTATTAATTAACAGTCATGAATTTTTAGTAACCATTGTTGTTTCTATTTTACATGAAATGGGGCATGTAATAGCTACATTAATATGTAAAAGAAATATATCATATGTAAAAATAAATGCATTCAGTGTAGATATTATTCAGAAAGATTCATTCTTGCCTTATTCCCAAGAATTGTTTATACTCATCTGTGGACCTATTTTGAATATAATATCTTGTGTTATATTTCAATCTGTCTATTCAATTATAAGAATTGAAATTTTAGAATCTTTCGCAGTTCAAAATTTATTAATAGGAATAATGAATTTGCTTCCTATTTCTTCTCTTGATGGAGGACAGATTCTATCCATAATTTTGAAAAAATTCTTTGATGATGAAAAATCTTATAGAATTTCTTGTGTTATTTCAGTTATATTTATAGTCCCTCTGATTTCTTTAGGATTCTACTTATTTCTGAAATCTTTTAATGTTTCAATTTTTATATTAATGATATATTTGTCATCGTTTTTAATAATAAGAAATTAGGAGATTAATATGTTGGTAAATACAAAAAAAATGTTTGAAAAAGCATATAAAGGACATTATGCTATAGGAGCATTTAATGTATGTAATATGGAAGTTGTACAGGGGATTTCAATGGCTTGCAAAGAACTGAAATCTCCTGTAATTTTTCAAGTTTCTCCTGGAGCAGGGAAATATGCAGGACACAAATTTCTGGAATCTCTTGTTAAGACCGCTGTTGAAGAATATGAAATAGAAGCTGCTTTACATCTTGACCATGGAAACTCTTTTGATCTTTGCAAATCATGTATAGACAATGGATTCACATCTGTTATGATAGATGGATCATCTTTACCATTTGAAGAAAATGTTAAATTGACATCTAAAGTAGTAGAATATGCTCATTCTCATAACGTGACTGTCGAAGGAGAACTTGGCAGACTTCAAGGAGTTGAAGATCATGTTGAATGTGCAGGAGAACACTCTCTGTTTACTGATCCTCAACAAGCAAAAGAATTTATTGAAAAAACAAATGTAGACTCTCTCGCAATAGCTATTGGAACAAGTCACGGAATAAACAAATTTGGTCCTGACACTGTTCCTGAACTTAGATTCGATATATTACAAGAAATTCAAGATATTATTCCTGGATTTCCTATTGTTCTTCATGGAGCTTCATCTATCAATCAAGATATAGTTTCTGATGCTAGAAGTATCGGTATTAATATCTCTAATGCCAAAGGAGTTCCTGAAGATATGCTTGCAAAAGCAGCTAAAATGGCTGTATGCAAAATTAATATAGATTCTGATATTCGTCTTGCCACAACTTATTCTATTAAGAAATTTCTCCTTGATCATCCTGAAAAATTCGATCCTAGATCTTATCTAGGATCGTCTCGTGATTCTATTTGTGATCTTGTTAAACATAAGATTGTTAATGTTTTAGGAAGTGGTAACACAACTATTTAGAAATTTCCATTTCTTTTTCCGCTTCTTTTATTTTATCGTCACAAAAATCGAAAATTTCTTTATAACTTTGAAAATAGTGAAAATCAGCTACTTCATCGAATTCAGGATCAAGTTCATATTCATGCGCTTTTCCATCAGGGCCCTTATTACATCTAATAAAGAAATCCTGGTGGAGTTTTTGATATTCATCACTAAATTGTCCCCAATAACTACCCCGTCCTCGTTGTTTAGCCAATAAGTTTAAATTCTCATTTAGAGTGATTATTGCATTAAATTCTTTGGACATACTCATTGCAAAACGTGCAACAAAATATTTATTTTTTTCTTTTTCTTTGTAACAACATTCAATAAGCTCATCAAACTTTTTCTTAAAGTCATAGTATTCATCCCAATCAATTAAATAAAGATCAAAATTTTCATATTTCTTAGCTATATCATTTTCATTTAGATTTTTTGGAACTACAATCCAGTTTCCTGCATGTTTGTCTGAATGTATGACATTTAATTTTTCCTCTGTGAATTTGGTTATTTCAAAAATTTTTTTTATAACTTTGTATATAAATCTTTGTTTCCATTCAAATGATTGATCTTTAAGTTCTTGGGGAAGATTAGCTAAAGGTACTCCATCTAACCAATCTTCTACAATATAAGTTACATTATCATCTTTAAAAATATCGTAACAATTCACTATTCCAGGATGGTCTTCACATTTTCTGATTTTTTCGAAAAATTTAATTTCTTCTTCTGCTGTTGCTTTATCTCCAATATTTACTGTCATTTTGATTGTTTCAAGATTACGAATACATTTAACAGCAACTTTTTTACCATCAGATTTTCTGATATAAGCTCTAATAGTCGCAACATAGCCCGAACAAACTTTACCATTTTCAACAGGTTCATAACTTTCAAGCAGTTGATCGTTAGCTATACCTGGAATATTTAAAATATATGCATTTCCTTTATTTGCTGATTCATAATCAATTTCATAACCAAGATCTAACATTTTACTTATTTCCATTTTTTTATTCGCATCTTTTATCGTTTCAATTTTTTTCGTTTCCATCCCATTTGCAACAGGACAAATCATCATTGCAGTAATAAATGCAGATAACAATCTTTTTTTATTATTAAACATAAATACTCCTTTTATTTTTGGTAAAATTTAATTTTAAAAATGTACGCATGAAACACTGTACATAAAATATGTACACTTTCCTAATTATTTTTCCCCCCTTTTTTATACCTTATAGCGTGATTATATCATATATATATAATAAAGTCAACTAATTAGATTTAAAATTTTTAATAACCTTAAGACGAGAAAATTCTTCTCGTTCTTTTTCTTCAAGAGCATTTCCAATAAATTTAACAGTATCAGTGAATCTAGGAATAATAGAATTTTTCAATGCATTTGCTCGTTTTTTTGTTTTTTTAATAACTCTTGCTAATCTATATATACTTGTTTCTACCTCAGCATATCTGATGGTTAAGTTCATAACTTTAGAAAATTTAAGATATGCTTCATCAAGATAAGAATTAGAATCATGTAATCCAAAAGGAGGTTTATTGTCTTGAGTTTCTGAGAAATTGAATATAGGGATTTCTACTCCCATAACACTTCTGAATGAAAGATTTAAAGAATCTCTTATAGGAACTGCTTTAGAAATTTCATTACAATTTCTTAATGATACATTAGCTCTTTGAAGGGCAGAGTAAGCATCTTCATAAATTTTATCTATTTTTTCTTTTATTTCATTGGCTCTTCCTACAAGAGCCATAAGTTCTTTTATTAAAATATTTTGTTTTTTATCTAAAATAGAGAATCCCTTTTTTGAAAATTCCAAATATTGCTTTGTATTTATTAAATTTCCTTTTGTAGGAGACATTTTAGAATCCAAAACAACCACCTCTATACATTGTCTAAAAATTCACAATTAGATTCAAAATTCAAAAGATCTTTGTCTGTAATATAATATTTTTCAAGCATTTCAGATTTAGTTCTTGTAAGTTCAGAAGCAGGCAAAATAGAAAGAACTTTCCATCCTAAATCTAAAGTAAATTCAATAGATCTATTTTCATTAGGACTTTGATTAATGAAATATTGTTCAAAATAAGATCCAAATTTAAGATATAATTTATCAATATCACTTAAATCATCTTCTCCAATAACAGATGCCAACGATCTAACTTCTTGCACATGAGCATATGAAGCAAATAATTGATCTGCAAGAACAGGATGATCTTCTCTAGTAAATTTTTCTCCTATTCCGTCTTTCATTAATCTAGAAAGCGAAGGCAGAATATCTATTCCAGGATAAATCCCATTTCTTTCAAGATTTCTAGATAATACTATCTGACCTTCAGTTATATATCCTGTCAAATCAGGAATAGGATGAGTTATATCATCTCCAGGCATAGTTAAGATAGGAATCTGAGTAACTGATCCTTTTTTTCCTTTAATCATTCCTGCTCGTTCATATAGAGATGAAAAATCAGAATATAAATATCCAGGATATCCTTTTCTTCCAGGAATTTCTCCTTTTGAAGAACTAAACTCTCGCAATGCTTCTGCATATGAAGTCATATCAGTCATAATAACGAGAGTATGATATCCTAATTCAAATGCTAAATATTCAGCAGCGGTTAAAGCTACGCGAGGAGTTAAAATTCTTTCAATCACAGGATCATTAGACAAATTTAGGAACATTACTACTCTTTCTAATGCTCCAGAATTTCTGAACTCATTTCTGAAATAAGAAGCTACATCGTTTTTTACTCCCATGGCAGCAAAAATAATAGCAAAATTAGAATCTCCTGAAATTTTCGATTGTTTAGCTATTTGAACTGCTAATTCACTATGTTTTAATCCTGAACTAGAAAAAATAGGAAGTTTTTGTCCTCTTATAAGAGTTATAAGAGCATCGATAGAAGATATTCCAGTGCATATATAATCTTGAGGATATATTCGTGAAACAGGATTAATAGGAAGTCCATTAATATCTAAATGAGTAGAAGATGAAACAGGACCTAATCCATCAATAGGAGTTCCTGATCCACTAAAAACACGCCCAAGAATATCAGGACCTACTGCAAGTTTCATAGGTTCTCCTGTAAAATGTATCTGAGAATTGGAGAGAGAAATAAATCTAGTTCCTTCAAAAACTTGAATAATAGCTTTATCTCCTTGCACTTGAGTAACTCTTCCTTTTCTAACTGTCCCATTGTCAAGATAAATATCTACCATTTCATCAAAAACAGGATGATCTACTCCCTGAACAGCTATTAAAGACCCTTTTATTTCCGTTAATCCTGAATATCTTAAAATCATAAAATCCCTCTATGATACTAATTTTTCTATTTTATCATTTATGTCAGCAATATAGTTGTTGAATTTTTCTATATTATTATTAGGAATCTCATATTTCATTTTGACTAAGTTTGAAAAAAATCCTAATTCAATAATTTTGACAATTGGAATAGATGCAGAAATTAAACTTTTTGCCTTTTCATATAGATAAACAATAATTCGCATCATTTCTTGTTGTTTCTTCAAAGGAACAAAAGTATCCTCTTTATGAAACGCATTCTGTTGAAGAAATCCAAATCTAATGAGTTTAGCAGTTTCTATAGAAAGTTTCTGATCATCAGGAAGAACATCTTCTCCTACCAGTTTAACAATTTCCATCAATCTTTCTTCTTCTTTTAATATACTTATAATTTTCTTTCTTAAGATAGGAAAATCAGGACCTACATTTTTAATGAACCAAGGATCGAGATCAGAAAAATATTCGCTATAACTCATATTCCAGTTCACAGCAGGATAGTGTCTAGCATATGCCAAATTTTTATCTAATGCCCAGAAACATCGAGTAAAACGTTTTGTATTTTGAGTAACAGGTTCCGAAAAATCTGCTCCTTGAGGAGAAACAGCTCCAATAATAGTAATAGACCCAGTAGATCCTGATAAAGTAGCACAGCGACCTGCTCGTTCATAAAATTCTGCTAATCTAGAAACAAGATAAGCAGGATATCCTTCTTCTGCTGGCATTTCTTCAAGACGTCCTGATATTTCTCTTAATGCTTCTGCCCATCTAGATGTAGAATCCGCCATCATAGCGACATCATATCCCATATCTCTATAATATTCTGCTAATGTAATTCCAGTATAAATAGACGCTTCACGAGCAGCAACAGGCATATTTGAGGTATTAGCTATAAATATAGTTCGTTCAGACATGGGCCGTCCTGTTTTAGGATCAATCAACTCAGAAAACTCTTCTAGAACTTGAGTCATTTCGTTTCCTCGTTCTCCACATCCGATATAAACAATAATATCTGCATCACACCATTTAGCAAATTGATGCTGAGTCATAGTTTTACCTGCTCCGAATCCTCCAGGAAGAACAGCAGCTCCTCCTTTAGCTATAGGAAATATAGAATCTATAACTCGTTGACCGGTGACAAGAGGAATATCATTTGATAATCTTTTTGATACTTTACGAGGAATTCTTATAGGCCATGATTGAGAAAGCTTAAGATCATATACCCCAGATTCAGTTTCTAATTTAGCGACAACATCATCAACTGTATAATTTCCACTCTGACTAACTTCTATAACTTTTCCATTAACTCCAATAGGAACCATAAATCTATGTTCTATGGATTCAGTTTCTTTACATAATGCAAAAATCTGTCCTTCAGTAATAAGTTGATTCATTCTTATCAAAATTCTAACATTCCACTTTTTAGATAAGTCAAGAGAATTAACGGAGCATCCTTTAGAAATAAACGGCCCTGATGCATTTTCTAATTGTTTCAATGGACGCTGAATTCCATCGAAAATATTTCCAATTATTCCTGGACCTAAAGAAACACTTAACGCATTATGAGTACCTGTAACGGGATCTCCTGGACGCAATCCACTTGTTTCTTCATAAGATTGAATAACTGTCTCATTGGAATCTATCTTAATTACTTCTCCGATGAGTTTTTTATGTCCTATATAAACCATTTCTGACATAGAAAACTCTCGAGAATTCTTAACAGTAACGACCGGACCGTTTATTCCATAAATAACTTCTTCTGTCATAATGAATCTCCTATCTTAGAAAAATACTTCTCCGAAAAACATTTTCTCTGATTGGAAATGCTTGTATCAAACGTATCATCTAATACAACACCATCCTTGCAGAAAAATAATCCTCCTTTTTTTATCTTATCACTCACATGGACCTCATATTTAGTTGAATCCGAACAAATTTCATTAACAAAATTTAAATCTTCATTACGAGCATAAACAGACAAAGGAGCATCTAATTTTTTTAACGCGAGATCAACAGACAGATGCAAACGGTTCTTATATTCATCAGATTTAGTATATTCTCGAATTTTATATTCACAGCTTTCGAATATTTCATTTTCTATATCCGCTTTTCGTTGAGAAATTTTTTGAACTGAAGATGATTTAGCATTACTAACCTTCATAAATACTTCAGTTTTGACATTTGTAAGCTCAGACATCATTAATGTTCGAGCACTCTCAACAATTTTTTGTTCTTCTTTTTTAAGACGTTCCTTCTCTATTTGCTTGATTTCCTCAATAATTTTATTTTGTTTCCTTTTAGCATACTTATCTATAGAATGAAGAAATCTACTAACGGAATCTTCTTCTTTTGCCAAAAACAATCACCTCTCACAGATTAACTCCAAGTGCATCAGATAAATATCCTCCAATGATATCACTTGCAGTTTTTTTGCTTCCATGTCTATCAGGAATCTGAACTATTACTGCTTTTTTTGAAAATTTTAACTCATATATCCAATTTCTACAGAGATCTATTAATTTTTCAGTAATCATTATTAGTGCAATATTAGAATCGTTGACAGCTTTTATAACCTCTGATCTAAATTCATCTTCAGAACGTACAACTACTCCTTCTATTCCAGCTAAACGAAATCCCATAACAGAATCACTATTATTGCTTATGAGAAATATTTTCATAATTATCCTAATTTATTCAGGATAAGAATAGAAACTAGCAATCCATAAATAGCAATAGTTTCAGCGATGATAGCGAATACCATTGATTTTCCGAAAGTTTTTTCATTTTCAGACATCGCCGCTATTGCAGCAGGAATAGCTGATGCAAATGCAATTCCAGCAGATAATGCAGCAAGACCTAAAGCTAATGCAGCAGCAATCAATCCCATTGCATATCCTATAGATATCTCATTAGAAACTACTTCATCTGCTCTTATCACTGAAAAAGCACTAAATGCAAATGTAGACAACGACACTATTCCTGTAGATATTATCTGTGATAAAAATGTTTTCTTCCTATTCGCTCCTTTTTTTACTAAATACATACACGTTCCTGCTGATCCTATCATAAACAAAAATGGTAAAACTACTAATGAAGTGATCATTTACAATCCTCCCATTGATCAAATTAGACTTGTGATTATACTCACTTATACGAAAAAACGCAATATTAGATCTACCAACGGCATTGCAAAATATAGATAGATACTTTCCACGGTGACGCTGGAGAAGGTACATTGAGACTTTATTCTAGTTGCTGACTACGAAAATAATTTTTCGTAAATCAACTATTTCTATTCATTTTTAGTAATACCTCTACCGGCATTGCAAAATGTGGATAGATATTTTCTCCGGCGCCGCCGGAGAAGATGCATCAATTATTTTATCTACTCGTTCACAGTGGAAATAATCTCCCACAAATTAAATATTTCTATTATCTTTTAGCAATATCATATCAATATTTTTAAAATAAATCTATTATGTAAGTAAATTAAAACAAACAATAATACACAAATAAATATTACTAACATAATTTCAAAAGACTCGCCATAAAATAAAAAAACCGGTCAAAAAGACCGGATATGTTATTGAGTTTCTTTCATTTTTGCGAAGCATTCACTGCAATAAACAGGACGGTCTTCACGAGGTTCGAAAGGAACACGAGCATCTCCTCCACAAGCTGCACAAACAGCAGAGAAGTATTGTCTTGGACCTGATCTGTTCTTACGAGCATCTCTACAAGCTTTGCAACGCTGAGGTTCATTTTCGAATCCTTTTTCAGCATAAAATTCCTGTTCTCCCGCAGTAAAAACAAATTCATTACCACATTCCTTACAAACTAATGTCTTATCTTCATAAGCCATATAAATCAATCCTCTCTTTACAATAAAATAATCCCAAGGACGGATTCGCACCGACACCTCTGTGAAAATAACAACGCTCTGCTTACTAAGCTACTTGGGCATCAATTTACCTTCTATTTCTATCATAAATCATTTTTATTGTCAATATCTATTTGGACTATGTCCTAAAGTCGTTGAAAAACACAAAAATTCATTTTTGAATTTTGAAAGTATAAATTGTAATGCGATAAATCCCCCTGGCAACGCCGGGGCATTGCAAAAGAGGGATAGAAATGATAAAAAAAAAGAATGGAAAGTAAAATGAAGTGCCCAAAATGTGGACAA
>Ga0256405_10003067_pt1 | contig 35709 bp, 53 predicted proteins | sample RumenRJG_02DNA_FD_189096 | JGI IMG/M metagenome (GOLD analysis project Ga0256405, IMG submission 189096) | Bovine rumen microbial communities from Lethbridge, Alberta, Canada - RJG_02 | ecosystem: Host-associated > Mammals > Digestive system > Stomach > Rumen | place: Canada: Alberta...
GCGTGAGATTAATGTTTCAGCCTCTTTTTTAGAAAAGTTACCAGCATCACGCAAGAACTTTTCAAAATCTCTTACATTACTAAGCGCCTCAATATCTTTTAATAGTGAATCACGCTTAATATCTGTTATATCTGATTTAGGGTTAGCCGGAAAGTTAACTATGCTAACCTCTGGCAAGTCTAATATATTAAAGATATGGCCCACATCAGTAGTATTATCCCACTTGTAAGCGTTCCAATCTTTATAAAAACCGATGCTTAAACCCATATGGGCATCTGAGCCATGATCTTTAGCAAATTTGATACTAGAGTACACATCCCCGGCGGCCTGTATTTCTGTATTTATCAGCCCGCTTATCTTTAGTCCTTTCTCATCAACATCAAGAAAATCCCAAATACCGGCCGGGCAACCGCTGTAATGTTCATGGTTAATTAACATTAGAGGCATCTTAGATACACCTGATTTTATGTTATTTAGCACATAATCAAAAGCACCAGGCTCAATAACCTCACTATAAGAGTCCTCTACACTAAACACTGAGGCATAGCCTGTTATACGGCCTTTTTCCTCTGTGGTTTCTTCTACTGCTAGATCAGCTTTAATAAAAATTTTATCCATAGATATAAACCTCTACACCACTACAGTAATTATATAAATTTTTTTTATCAAATTGCATTTATTTAAATAATTTTTTATACAACCTCAAATTATTGCTTAGTAGGCTGTGTAGTTAAAGAGGTTTGAGAGGTCTGTGAGGGATCATAATTCTCAGTCCCAAGCTGCTCAACAGGTGCTAAGTTAGTTTGTGCTGTGAGCTTATCACCGCCATCCATATCCTTAAGCCCCTCTTCACGGCGTACCTCATTACGGGTTTTTATGCCGTTTTGTACGTAAGTAGCGTTAAGCTGGGCACGCTCAGTATCAGATGCACGGTTAACTTTAGAGAGTTCGCACTTAATCTCATACTTAGTCCACTCACTAGGATCTAAAGCCTTAAATAGCACCTCTTCAAAGCTGGTACATAGTGGCAGCATCTGTACTTTATAGAAATATCTTAGGGCCTCAGTTAAATCACCATCACCGGTTAAAAGTGCCGGCGGCACATTGTACCATCGGGCAAAGTCCTGAGCGTTATACTTTCTTGTATCTAGTAACTGAGTTTCAGCCGGGCTTAAAGATAGCTGCTGATAATGAAACGAGGAGGGGATAATAGGAATACCGGAAACACTTTTCATTTTATCGTAAGTTTCAGAAAAGCTTTTTATCTGGGCTTTATCCATAAAATTATCCGCTGTTAAGATACCGTGTAACTTTCCTTTGTTCCTAAAAACATCTACAGCGGCATTTTGAGCGCTAACAGCCTCAGAGAGGGTACTCTTAGCAAAATCTTTTACACTTAAGCCGGTAATACCGTTGCCGATCCCTTTCCAATGCAATATATCTTTAGGCTTATATATCCTTTTTTCGTTATTTTCATCAAGATACTCATATCTGATAACTCTGCCTTTTTCTCTTACTACTTGTACCTGTTCAGAGGCTAGAGGATAGATAGAGAGTACATAATTACCACCGGCTGAGCGGTTAATAAGAGCATAGGCGTTACCCGTTAAGAGATAGTTAAGGCACATCACGCTTTTAAACTCTGAGGGAGTCATTTCCTGATTAGGCTGATAGTTAAGCAGAGTGTAAAGGTAGTGGCTTTTATCTAAAGTTTTCTTGCCATCATCATCCACCTTAAGCACATCTATAGGTAAACATTTAAAGGTATTCACTATAAGGTTAATGCACTGCCATACAGCCGGGATCTGTAACTCATTCTCAACTGTAGCGCCGGGCTGAGCATCAACTATAGATTTTATCTGCTTAGTTCTCTGCAGGCCCAGATAAGAGCCTAATATAGATTTAATAAAGTTCCAGAGCATTTAACACCTCTTGCCTAAAAATCAAAAACCACATCCGTAAATGAAAGCTCATCACTATCTATATTATTATAATACTGATAGGTATTTTCTATATCTTTTTGTATTATTTGATTAGTAGCCATAATTAGAGCCACTATACTATCTATTTTAGGATCGCCGGCGCCTTTTTCCTTTCTGGGATAGATGTTTTCTTTAGCATCAAGATGAGCTACAACATTACCGGCTTGCCAGCGGAATAAAGGATCATCAGCATGATGTAACCGCCCTGAGTATAACCATGCCTGTACCTGTTTCATAGGTTCGCTTAAGTTTCTTACATTCTGGGTTAGTTCTACCATAGTTATACCCTCATTTATGAGGTTTTGGCTTATCATGGTAGCCTGTGCCGGATCATAAGCTACGCATAACACATCATGATTTTTAGATATTTCTATAATTTCCTGTTCTATCTGCGTATAATCTGTTATCTCACCGCTGTTAGTATGTAAATACCCGGCCTTAACCCAGTTTGCATAAAATACATTACGTGAGCTCTTAACTCTTTCTGCCGGGATCCAAGACTTTTGAAAAGCGTAAAAGTGTAAAAGCCCATCAGACTCTACACGCCAGAAAACTATAACTATAGTGGCTAAGTCTATTTTAGACGCCAAGTCCATGCCAATAATACACGGTGCCCCGACAAAATCAGCCATAGACAAACTTGTAACAGTCTTATCCCACTTACCCACATCTAACCACTGCTGGTTAGAGTTAACCCATACATCCAAATACTTTACTTTAAAGTCGTTTTGAGACTGTACAGATAAATGGGCTTGCCGTAATTCTTCTAAGACGGCTCTGGGCTGTACGCTAATGCCCCAGTTAGGGTTAGCTTTTTTAATTGCCTCTATATCATCCCAATCATCACCATCATCAATGGTATAAATAATTCCAAATACAGAATCCGAATCAAAAGTCCCCTCTAAAACATGCTGTACCATTGTTCTTACTTCTGCACAAATACCATCAATGATATAACCGGCTGTAGTAATAGCAAATAGTAACGGCTGTGCACGCTTAGCCATGGCCTTTTTTACCAGGTCCCATACTTTACGTGTAGGGTGAGCATGTAACTCATCTATTACTGCCCCATGAGGGTTTAAACCATCAAGCTTTTTTATTTCAGAGCTCATAGGTTTAAAAGTGCCTTTAGTTCTAAGGTTTTTAATAGCGTTAGATAGTAATTTGATCCCAAAAGCCTTAACCAGAGGTGCATTATTCTCACACATAGCAGCAGCATCACCGTACACGATCTTAGCCTGTTCTTTATCTACGGCAAAGCTGTACACATCAGGCGCCGCCTCACCATCAACACATAACAGATAAAGAGCTATCCCTGATGCTAAAGCGCTTTTGCCGTTACCTCTGGGTATCTCTATGTATGCTGTAAGAAAGCGCCTAACCCCGCTAACCTTATTAACCCAGCCAAATATAGTAGTAACTATAAATATCTGCCAGGGTTCCAGCTCTATGTACTCATTAGCTTTAGGGCCTTTGATGTGTTTTAAGAGCTCAATAAACTTACAGGGTTTAACAGCTTTTCGCTCATCAAACTTATAATCCCAGTTTTTTTTAGCAAGGTCTTTTTTTTGTCTTTTACAGGCAAGCTTAACCCATTTACATGCTTTAACCTTTCCGGCAAGCACATCACTACAGTATTTCTTAGCTATTTCTATATAGTTTTTATCAGCCATAACATAAATACTTAGTCCCCGGCGGCATCACGGGCCTCAACAGCAGTAAATACCTGATGATAAAAATCATAGATCTCTTTACTGTTAGTGAGAGTGTACTGCTCTATTTGTGGATTTTCATTAAGGTTTGCGCTGGTTTCCACGGTGTAATAATTGCCCTGGGATGTGCGCATTAAAAAAAATTTCATGTGATGAGCTACATCAGATAACCACCAGCCAAGATCCTGAAATATCTTTTTAACATCAGGAAACGGATCCGCTTTAGATAACCCGCCTGTAAATCTTTTGCCGGTTAACAATCTTGTAAACTTTAGGCGGCCTCTTTCATGTAAGAGTTTTAAATTTTCTGCCTGAAAAACACCAACTCTAAACGATGCTATACAGAGCTCATCTATAGCCTCTGCCCATGCAACATAATCTATGAAAGCATAAGAGCTAAACCCCTCTTTACCGGATATAAAGCGATAACTTTCACCCTCTGCGGGTAATTTCTGCATTACATGAGATAGCTGCCTTTTTTGGCTCTCTAAATTTGAGTTATATTTAATGCCTGTGTTAGATGTTCTAAGTACTATGGCATTTATATCCAGCTCTTTTACCTGTGTAGCCGTTTTGGTAATTTTAGGCGTGATTTTAGGAAAGCTTTTTTTTATCATTTTGCTAATAACTCCATAAATACACTCATATCAGCATCCTCTTTATCAGCCACTACTACATTATTACGGGTAACAGGTGTAAAGCCTAACTGTTTCTCTAAGCTTAAAAGGCCGTTAGATATTTTTAGCTTATTATCATAGAGGTTATTAACGTAAGATAAGCCTGTATCAGCATCCTCAGAAAGTAACCCGGCATCATTTATAGCCATGGTTATTTGACAAAAATCAGAGAAAAGAGAGCACCAGCGAGAAAACAGGCCCACATCTATAGCTGTTATATGCTCATCTGCCAGCTCTGGCACAATGTAGTCCCAGATCTTACAGGCGTTATCATCTAAGTAAGGCGGTTTTTTAATGTCTTGTATGCCATGCTTTACTTTAAGGTTAGCTTTTCCTTTGTCTCTGGTTACGTTATATGTACCCGCCTCTTTTTTCTCTTCTATGCTCTTTCTAGGTCTGCCCATTTTTCTGATCCCTTTGTACGCTTAAATTTTATTAACTTTCTTTTCTGTATTGTACGTTTTATAAACACCTAAGCTTAAGTAAGCGCCTATATCCGGCGTTTTTTTGTAAAATTTTACACACGCCTACCGGACACGTTACTCATGCAAGCGCCTAATTTTTTTAACCCGCCCCTACCCTTTACAATTTAACATTTTATTAACTCTTGTTATATCTAGCTTGTTTTTTGTACATCGGCTGCACTGCCGGTTAGTTTTTCTTTCTCTCTTCTATCAAGCTCTGCCTTTAATCTAAGTATATCCTCTTTTATTTCTATTAAGCTAAAGATATTAACTATGCACCACTCTAAACGCTCAGTAAGTCCCTGATATACATCAGACAACTCTGCATTATTTTTATCTCTGGCAGAAAGGTTTATCAGGTCATTAGCCCGCTTTACATTCATAAAAGCAGCTTTTAGTATTTCTTTATCAGGTGCCGGCAAAGTTAACTCAACATATTTACATTTACCTCTTGCCATAGTCATCCCTTAATAAAGCCTTTTGTTTGTTTAAGCTCTTTATCTTTTATTTCAGCTAAAATATTTTTCATAAATATTTTTCATATCTAATACAACACTCTCTAAATTCCAAGCCTCACGACTCTTTACAGATAACTCTCTTTGAAGAGTATAATTTACCATTTCAAGAGTATTCAAAATTTTAATAACATCCGGTGTTTCTGTGTTATTCATTAGCTCTGCATGGTTTAACTCTGGTTTAAATTTTAATTTATACAGGTAATGTACATGCTTAGCATCTTTATTTATTTTGGTATCTACAGCAGTAGCAGAGCACCGGTTTTTTAAAATGCTATCTTTTTTTATCAATTCAAAATCAAAAATCATTTTTAACTTATCAAGTATTTTTGAAAGTTTAAATAACTCTGAGTCCTGTTTACTTGTTAATTCTTTATCACATATACATGTATAGTAGTAATCATCAGTTCTTAAAAGCTCTACACTTCTAAAAGAGTTAGTTATTTCTATTTTGTTTTCTGGGCACTTAAATATAACGGTATAACCCTCTAAGTACTTTGCTAAAAATTTATAATCATTAAAAATAACACTCTCTTTATCTAATTTATTTAGTAATTCATTATTCATTTTTAGCACCTCTATAGTAACCATTTTCTTTTATGGTTTTCTTACTATGGCAGCTATGGCATAAGCTCTGCCAGTTTCCACGATCCCAGAATAATACCGGGTTACCTTTATGAGGTATGATGTGATCCACCTCTGTAGCGGGTTTACCACATACCTTACATATCGGATTAGCTCTTAGAAAGTTCTTTCTGGCGGCATCCCATCGGCGGCCATAACCCAGCTTAGACGGGCTGATCCTCTTCTCTCTGATAAAGTTAAATTTATCTTTCTGATGCTTTTCACAATAACCACCAGCCACGGCATAGCACTTACAACCTACATGCCTACATGGTTTTAACGGCGCCTGTCCCATAATAAATACCTATGCTAAATAATCATACTGTTATAATTATAACATTAAAAAAGCATGTTATAGAAACATGCTTTATATTTTTAATGCTCACTGCAAATTTTTAACAGAGTGTTATATCTCTCTGCTAGTTTGTCGCATCGGTGCCCGATATCCAAAGTGCTTTTAATTCTGTTTCGTAATTTGTCGGCTCTGATGCACTCAAAGTCCCCGGTATTTTTGGCTGCGGGCACTTTAGCGGCGGCGGGTTTACTGCTGTGCATGCACTCATTAAGATGCAACTCACTAACACTAATAGCATCTTTAACTTTAATGTTTTCTTCTGTGAGTTCTCTGATGTTCTTTTCATGCTGGGCCTCAAGTGATTTAATTTTGTCCTGGTAATTTTTGAGCTGTAAGTTTTGTGAGTTTTCAAGCTGTATGTACCGCCTCATGTACTCATCCTGTGCTTTTATCAGTTCGGCAGTTTGCTTTTTCTTCTGGGCATCAGTACCATTAGCGTAACCCCTATGATAGCTGTAAGTTATTACAGAGAAAACAATAATAAATATAAAAAACGGCATTACAAGCTTGCTTATATCTAACATAGTACAAAACTCTCTTTAAACTCAGGGTTAGTATATACTTTCTCTGATACAGTCTTACCATTAGAGTCCTTGCTGAGCAGTACCCTCTTATTTATCTCAAAGTATAAGTTAAAGTCTGCCGGTACCTCATATTCAGATATAAAAATATTTTTTTGTTTTCTGGCCCAGCTGTAAAAGTCCTGATGATTAAATTTAAACCTGTAACCGCCTGTATCCCGGTACGGAGGATCACAATATAAAACAGCATCAGGCACTAGCTGTACTGCATCATAACTATCATTAGTTAAGATTAATCTGCCGTTATGAAAGTATTTTCTGAGTATTGCCAGCTCTCTTAATCTGCTAACTCTTTCAAGATGCACCAGGCGCCAGGGCTCTGGTATCTGCTCAGTAACATCAGGATCGTAATTTTCACGATACCACCGACCATAAAAGTCCATAGCAGCAGCTGTATTAAAATGTAGCCACTCTATAAAGTACTTTTTATGCCAGGCTGATAAAACCCCTGGCGGCATAATTTCATCAATTAAAGTCCAATCATTTAAGATATAACCGTTATGTAGAGCTTTAAACCAGTGCTCTTTATAAGGGCTGTAGAGATATGTGTTAAATGAATTGCCAAAAGAGAAACATAAGGCGGTATAAGGATCTGTATTCTTCAAAGCATGAAACTCATCACGGCTTATAAAAGAATTATAAACCGCAAAGTCCCCGGCTATAGCCATGCTGAAAGCTTTAAAGACTAGAGGATCTAACTCATTGTAGTGTACATACTTGTATTTACCGCTCAATAGAGCATACTGAGCTACAGAGCCACCACCGCCAAATAAATCATAAAAATGATCCCCTGGCGGCAGATTATCTATTAACTCTTTAACAATTTCACTTTTAGATCCCTTATAGGGCATGCCATAACTCATAATTTATAAAAAATACTTGTTTTTTATTAAAATTTACTTATACTTATAAATAAGCGACTCCAACGGCCTTACAGCTTAAAAAACTGTGGGCCGTTTCCTTTTATTGATAACAGTTAAGATATATCTGCCTTTCTTCTCTGCGCCTATTCTGTAAACCCTGGCAGTATTTTTTATTTACATAAGTCCATACAAGAAACTGATCCGCTATGGTTTTCTTTGGATAGCCCAGTATTATGTATTTTCTAAGCGTGCTTTTTCTAAAAGCATCTGTACCAATATTAAACACCAGACTTACTAAGGCATCATACTCATTTTGAGACATAACCGGATAACTAAAAAACTGCTGTAATTCATTTACAGCACTCTCAGCCATAAAAACATCTTTTTTAATTAAAGCCTCTGCCTCTTCTTTGGTAATCTGCATGCCTGGCTTAACACCTGATGTATGCCCGTAACCTATAGTCCATATTCCTTTAGGGCATTTATAAGCTTTAAGAGATAAAGACTCCCATTTTTTAATAAAGTCTAAACCTGTTTTAGAAAGAGTCATAACATGGTTTTCAGTCATTTTTAGTATTTCCTAATAAGTTTTTAATTTTTTCTGAGATAAGTCTCTTACACTCATCTACACCGTAAAAGCCTACAAAACTACCAATAGCCACGGCGGCTACCTGTGGGCACTGCGGAAAAACTGAAACCACACCATAAAATAGTCCTGTGCTAAACAGGCTGCATAAAAAAGCTCCGGTTATCTTTTCCATAACATTACCCTCTTTTTTTTGTACAAAAGCAATCATGAAAGCAAATACAGCGCCTGTTATTACTGCTGAGTTTTCAGATAGCCATGTTAAAAACTTATCCATATTTATAACGCCCTTAGATCATTTTTAATTTAAGTATAACCTATAGGCGGCATGACTATCTTCATTTTTTGAGATTATGAAAGAGCTTTTAATAACTCTGTGAATACTCTTTCAATTTCTTTAGGATCTGCCGGTGTAGTATCTCTGTTTTCATCAGCAGCATAAGATATTTTTTTATTTTCCTGGGCTAACATATAGCTAATCTTAGCCGGGATTATTTCCTGATGTTCTATTAGCTTTTCTGCCTGGCTCTGAGTTAAAGTTAGAGTATTCTGCTGATAATCTGCCGGAATAACTTTTACAGAGGTAATACTATAAAGCCCTTTATAGATTTTATAAGGCGGCAAGTCTCTCTTAGTTTCCAGATAATCTAAATAATATCTTATAAATTTGTTTCTTGTAAAATCATTAAACTCATTATTATAAAAGCTCTCAAGACCACCAAAGTCCTGTACAATAGCGGCAGTAATACGGTCCTCTATAAGATAATCATGGTATAAGCCATAACTTAAAAGCACTGATGTTATAGCGGCGTAAGCTTTTTGAGCTCTTAACTCTCTGGCGGCATCTGTATCACCGGTTAAAGTTCTTAAGCTTGTAAGCACATCTGAAACTTTTATTTGATACTCAGCTGTTTTAACAGCCTCTTTCATAGCTGTAATTAACAACTTTTCAGAGTAACCACCTAATAACTCAAAGGGTATAGATATAGCGGCATCTGTGGCAGAATAGTTATAATTAACTGCCTGGTTAAAGGTAAGCCATAAAGTTTTAAATTTTTGATATTCCATAGCAACTCCATTAAGTATTAAAAATTGTGATTTATTCACAATTAAAAGTAATAAATTGAGAGTTTTTTACAGCTAATAATTTATGCCTAAAAACCTCAACTATATTTGAATAGTAAAACCCCTCTTCACTGATAAATATATCAGGATTTATACCATCTAAATTTTTACAGCCATCTAGCAGCATGTAAACATAAGTGTTATCACAGCGAGTACTAAAAAAGGTACTAACAGTATCAAGATTAATTTTAATACCACGTACAAAAATAAATTTATCAAAAAAAGCTTGTATAAAGTCTTGCATTACTTTTCTAGAATTAAAACAACAGACTATTGTTTTTTTATGCTTATCTATGCGCATACATTCATTATAAATTAGTGTTACACATTCTTCTCTAGTCATAAATTACCGCCTATAAAGTTAAATTGAACAGTTGCAAAATTTACAACTGTTCGGAATTTCCGAACAGTTAAAAATCCTCAATACCGAAAGGGTGCCAGGTTTCATCCGGGCCGCATCCCTCACCAATCTCATATATTTTAAAAAGCTCATCTAATGTAAATTTATCTGCCCCAAGATGTATGCAAGTACCTATACTGCTTTTAGAATATCCGTTATAAGATATAACTGCTGTATAATTAGTGTGTTTACTGCGTATTTTAAAAACATCGCCTATATCAAACGCTCTTATAAATTCATTAAGAGTATAAGGCCTATATTTTTCTGTTTTATCTTCTATCCACTCACAAGGGATAATGAAACGACTAAAGCAAAGTACACCATCCTCACCGTAACTTTGAAAAGGTGCGCTACTGCCATCAACAAAATATAAATTAGCACATGGCAAATTTAATACATTTTCAAAATCCTCAATATTTATACCAAAATAACAGGCTTTACCTATAAACTCTTTGGCCGCATCAGTATCAAAACAGCTTAAAGGCCGTTTATCTTTTTTAATTCTGGGATCTATCTTCATCTTTAAAGTCCTCTTTAAATCTCTCTTCTAAATCTCTAATACTCTCTGTATCTCTGAAAGGTCTATTTGTTTTGCTCTGCATCTCTCTCAGTTTCTGCCAATATTCTGGCAAATTTTTATAGATAGCTTTTAGCTCTCTGAGGTTTTTATTTCCGCAACAGTAGCAGCTCACTCTATCCAGTACATCATATAAATCTACATTATTATCCTCTAACCAATTAAAACCAGATTTATAACACTTTACTAAACAGTCATTCTCAGACATATCCCATAAAACCAGCGGGTAAATTTTGATAGTTCTATCATCACGCTTAAAGGCTATTCTATCTGGTTCATCTTTGGCTATACCAATATACTCAACTATGGGCTCCCCTAAAAATAAATCATAAAATGAGTTAATTACATTTACCTTTATGCTAGTCATCCAGCGAGTACAACCGCCGCACCATGAGTAACCTGTTTTAAGTTCACCTGAGCGGGTTTTTACAGCATGCTCACAAAAGTAATAATCAAAAGACTTAGGCGGCGTTAATCTTCTATAAGCTATTTTGTGTTTATCTAATATTTTTGTTAGTTTTTCCCAATTTTTATAAATACTCTTAAACTCTTTGCCAGCATCAAAAAAAAGCACATAATCAAGAGGATACTGCTTTTCTATAAGCATGAGTACCATAGCTAAAGAGTCCTTTCCACATGAGCAACTTGCTATATATTTCATAAATCACCTTAACTTTATCAGTTAAGGTAATAGCTAGGCTTGTACGGGATACCATGTTTTAGCTATTTTATACCGGCTAACTTACGCACCGCCGGAAACCTATTTTAATAGGATCGATTAATTATTAAGATCTACTTCTTTTAGCTCTCTAGTCATTTGATTTACTATTAAACCCCTCTGTAAGCATAACTGTATAGAGTGCCTACAGTTACGCTTATAAAGCAATTCTATAAAAAACAAAGTGGTATAACCTCTGTTATAAGTGGCATCAAGTCTATATAAGTGCTCTGCAAAACTTAAAGCATTACTAGCTATATCATCTTTAGTAATACAACCTCTAAGGCGGTTTGCCCTGGTTAATAAAGACTTAAGTCTTTTATAGTCTTTTTCTACCTTACTGGTATCAAAAGGCAGAAAAAAGTTATATCTGTGGTAGATATAATTAATCCTACCTATTAAACTTGCATAATGAATAAGCTTAAATGCCTTTTCACCACTGGTAAGCTTACTTAGTTTTAATTTATTCATTATCGGCCTCTATTTCTGCATCATCTGTTTCTAAATATATCTTTTCAAGTCCGACATAATCGGCAGTCTTTTGACCAAAAGGGACCCACGCACACCGGCCATTAACCCATCTTTTAATCTCAAATTTTTGGAATAGTGTTTTTAAGCTATAGGCCCATGATCCTAAATGTACTATTTGCTCACCTGGCCAATCTTCATAGCCGGTAAACAAAACAACAGACTCTACATTATGATCCTTATTCTTTACGTTTATTTTAGTCTCACCAAGCTTAAACTCTGTAACAAACTCACCTAATGTATATGGCCTATATTTTGGTGTTAAACCTATTGCCTTTTTAGCTAAAAGCTCTTCAGGTATAAAATACCTAAAACCGCCTATAGCTTTATCACAGAAAAAACAGTCCTCTATGTTTTTTATTTCATATAAAATAGTGGCAGTTACATTAGTTAAGTCTTTAAACTCATCTAAACGATCAGCAAAATAACCATATGTGCCAATGTACTCACTTGCCTCTGCCCGGTTTAAATAGTTAAAAATAATCTTTTCTGATTTAATTCTTTTATCAAAAACTAACATAAGCACCATCCTTATTTATTCTTCTTTATCCATTATTCACCTCTACCACCTTCAATAATGACATAGCCGTTATCAGTAAAGTGTATTAAGTTCTGCTGTTCTATTACTGTTTCTCTCTCCTTAGCCTCAGCTACTCTTACATCACAAATAGCCTCATACTTCAAATAACCATACGGATTAATAGCTACTTTTACACAGCTCTTTTTATTCTCAATTTGCTGCAACTTTTCTATAAGTTCTTCAACTGTCATTTCTTAATATCCTCTTTAATCTTCTTTAATTCACTCTGGAATTTTAAAATTAAATCATCCTGAAGCTTTATAATTTCTTCTTTCTGAAAAATCAGTTTATTTAAAAACTCAATTTCCTGATTTTTATTTCTGAGAGTTATTTCTAAATTCTCTATTTTTTTTGAATCCACATTTTTATCCGAAGAGCACAAAAGCAGCGCAATCACGGCTCCGATTATCAAAGTAATAAACATTCCCACAATTACAGATCCTTATACGCCACGTTATTTATAGAATTTAAATCCATCAGGGTTAACCAACTTCTGAAACTGCTCTAAAGAGTTATCAAAAGAGGCACCTGTAATACAGAATTTATTAAGATTATCGTTTCTGCATAACCAGCCTGAGGCGGCAGAGCGCCAGTTAGTCATAGGTTTTTTACCAACTCGCCAGCTGTTAGAATTGTAGTAGTAGAAAAATCTTTCTGCCTCTAGCTCTATCTTTTTGGCATCAAGGTTAGCTATACCTTTCTGAGAGAGATAGTTATACATGTGATCGGCTATCTCATGTATCTCAGGTACCATAAATACAGAGCGTTTAGCCTTTTTTGGTAATGGCTCTGCCGGTAACTGTATTAAATCTGTACTCTGTGGCGGTAACGGTTCGGCAGCAGTGTTTACTTTTTCAGCATCTGCCTCTATAATATCCGGTAAGCGCCTCTTTTGATCTCTGAGTACGCTAACCGGCTCTGCCTCTGGCTCTGCCGGTTTCTTATTTTCTTCACCAAAGTCCCCAGCGGCATCATTAGCAGCAGTAAAGTCCCCATTATTATTTACAAGCTCATTCAGCATACTTTCATTTACAAGATATGAAACATTATGCTTATCTGAATTTTTAGAGATAAAACCCACATCAATAAGCTTATTTACAGCTCTCTCAAACTGAGAGCGTTTAATAACAAAAGGTAACCTGTTCTGTATCTGGGTAAAGTTCAGGGTAACAACCTCATACACATGAGAAACATTAAAAAGCCACATCAGTAAAGTGTACTCAACTGCATCTAATTTCATGTTCTTTGTTACCTCTAAACAATAAGATTTAAAATACTGAGACATTAGCAACTCCTATTATAGTTAGTTCTTAAAACTTTCCTGTATATATGCGGTATTGACACTAAATTTAGTGGAATGACCACGGCCAGAGCCGGCAGAAAATTTAATTATTTTTTTGGCTTGTAACTTTCTGCATGTTTTTCTAATTACGGCATCAGAAAGCCCGGCCGGGATAATCTGCTTTAGTCTTTTCCTGGTAAACCGCACCTCTGGATCATCTTTAGCCTTTTCAAACAAAATAGACAAAATAACAGACTCAGAGAGAGTTAACTCTCTGCTGAAAGGAAACTTATAAAGCTTAATAAAAAAGATTTTTTGAGCGTTATTCATGTAAGCGACTACCTTTTTAATTCTCTGTACATTAAGCATACTGTTTTTTATTGATATTTTCAATAAAAATAAAAGGTAATTTTTAAAAACCTTTTTTATTTCACCTTTTTTAGGTGTAAAGAATGTTTTAGAGTTCGGTTTTACAAACTGATGTTTTTTATTTTTGATTTTTTTCTTTTCCACCTGGCAGCATGGCTGCCGGGTGCAAAAAAATTTTAATGATCTTTTTATGATCTTTTATAGATCTATTAATTAATGATGAGCGCTTTATCTTTTTGAAAATCAGTAAGATACTTTTCGATTTTCAACAAGTTACTTTTCGAAAATCAACAAGATACTTTTCGATTTTCAACAAGTTACTTTCTGATTTTCGATAAGTTCAGAAAGGTTTTACAGGTTAGATAAATTGATGTTTTTTAATATTTTGTCTCTGCCGGACCCGATAAATAAAAAAGGTACTTTTTTGGTACCTTTTTATTTTTTTGTATTTTCCTATAGAAAAAACTTATTAGATACAAAATATTTAGTATAATTTAATCAGTAGTAATTTATTGATAGGTAGTAATAATGTTAGATAGTAAGATAACGATACTCAAGAGACAAAAGAAAGCATTACAGTCCCGCATACACACCCTTAACAACAAGCTTTACAGTGTATCTAAGCAGATATATGAGCTGGAATTAAACCGGTTAACTGAAACCAAGAAACTAACAGATATAGCTGATGTTAAAAAGTTAGTTATCTCAACTCTGGCAAGAGCTAAGGCGGCAGCATGATTAAAACTATACAATTACCAATGCCACCAAGCATAAACGACTATTACAGCATCACCAAAAACAGGCAAGGTACTCCCATTGTATATATCAAACCTAAAGGTAAATGGTATCGGGATCAGGTGTACATGATAACATGTAATAAGTTTAAGAAAGTAGATAACCCTTTCTGGACTAACAGCCTTTACCTCTATATCAAGTTTTACCCAAGGAATTTAATAAGAGATATAGATAATCCGCTAAAATGCCTTTTTGACTCTATAACCCATGCTCATATATGGAAAGATGATCGATATATAAGAAAGTGCTTTTTAGAGTTTTCAGAAAAGCCGCACAGAAAAAACTTTCTAGAAATAAGTATCTGTAATGATATTGAAGAGTACAAAGATTTTATCATAAAAAAAATTATTGATGATATAGACACAGAGCCGGCTGAGCTTTTAGCGCCTGATGCACCTAAGCGCCGCATTATCTCTTACAAGATAAAACCTATGGAATTTAAATAAATGATAGAGTTAGATAATTTAGATGTTAAAAAGATCCGTACTGAGTACTTAGATGTATCTCAGGCTGAATTAGCTAAGCTGCTAGGTTACGCCACAAGTTATATAGCGGCAGTAGAGCGCCAGGCTAAAATCCCTAAAGACTACTACAGAAAGTTACAGCTCTTAATCTTAGAGCGCCGTGTTTCAATGTTAGAAAAAATAGTTAATAGCTGTGAAACTAACAATAAACTGTTAGATTTTTTAGAAAAGAATAAATAACAGTTTCTGGCGGTCCGGTATCAGGACCGCTGTGCATCATTTCAGATGTTGCAAAAGATGCAACACCTCACCAATATTATATTTTTTAATATTTTTTACTTTAATTTGATTTAAATCATATTTTATTATTTAATTTTTAAATATAATAATCATTAGAGAGTTACCTCTCTCATATTCAGAGATCAATTTTAACCTTTTTTGTAAACAAACTTAACTACGGAGGCGCTGCATGCTTTATAAGTTAAATGAGCAGATTAGAGATATACTGCCTTTAATCACTAAAGATCCTGATGTACTTTTTTACGCCAGGGATATTTTAATTGCTCATGATAATGATTATCAGAGCATATCTGATTTAATTTGTGACGTTTTTAAAAACTGTTCCTCTATAGATCGTTCTTACTGGGTTAAGCATGGCATTTATTCTGCCGGTGTATCAGTGGATCAGGATACTATAGATGCTGTTATGGCTGTTTTCAAAGAAATAGCAAAAGATATAACTTACTCTTACTGTATCAAGCGTTTTCAAACCCAGAGCTCAACAGCAAGATACTTAGATTTTGTACAGCCTCAGATAGATAAAGCTTTAGATACAATCGGCTATAGTGATAGCTCTGCCTGTATTTCTCATCTTTTAGAAACCATGGAAAAAACTAAAAATTTTGGCTTATCCAAAGATTATAGTTACTGGTTAGTAGAAACAGAGTTTTTAGCTCATTATGACGTTTTCGGCGCTACCACGACTGTACACGAATTTTAAACAAAAAGTCCCGGCGGCAGCAGATCCGCCGGTGCTATAACACTGCTATATCAAGAGGTTTATTAAATATGCAAATTAATTATTGTTATATGACGCCTAGCGGCCGCATGATTAGTATTTCTGATGCTAAGTTAATCAGAGATAGCTCTGAGTCCTATGTAAAGTTTACCGCTGTGATAGATAACGTTAAATATAATTTAGTAGAGCACTCTGAGTATCTTGCTGATCCTGTTTCATGTAAAAAGTTATCAATTATCAGTAATACAGAGTCTTTACCGCCTGTTTTAATATCTGATGTATATATAGCTATCCGCTGGTTCTTAGAGAGCTATGTACCTGAGCATGATAACAGTTATTTAAGCCTTATAGACTTAATAAGAATGAAATACCATAACATAAAATTCTTACTTATTGATAGAGAGAGTGACACCCAGATCGATCAGTGCCACAGCTATACCGGTTTAGTTAATCTGCTTTTCTATAGGGCTGCTTATGATAAGCACTCACTTAATACAGATAAGCAGTATTACATAGATTTAATAGATTTAACCACAGATTATAGAGATACATCTGAGGCCCAGAAAATCATTACCTCTATCAGAGGTACCGCTGATGAGATGTTACGCCAGGTTACAACAAGTTTTTACAATGATAAAGAGGGTGAGACATGTTAACACCTATCAAGCTTTATCAAGATTATGAGCAGTTATCATATTTTGATCTTTACGAAGAGTACCAGAGGCTTAACGCTGAAATAACAGAGGCTAAAAATAATAATAACCCTGAGGCGGCTGCTGAGCTCTCAAAGTTCTTAGCGGCATGTGAAAAAGTGCTACTTGTACGCTCTCTGTTTGTTTCCAAACTTCTGGCTAAAAATTTAAAGCCTGAGCTGTTAAGGAGTCTTTTATGAAACCAGAAACTTTAACCATTATCAGAGTAATCAGCGGTTTAACTCAAACTGAGTTAGGCCAGCTCTTAGGTTACTCTCTGGGCCATGTACAAAGCTTAGAAAAAGGTAAATACCCTTTTACGGATAAATTTGAGGCGGCTCTGTATTCCAAAGTAATCAGTACTGCAAAATTTAACCAAGAGCTAAAAACCCTCACCCAAGAAATAGATCTTATTAAGTCACGTTATGTAAATAATTAGGAGTGTGTTATGGATAATCAAAATATTTCTTTCTGGCAGATACTCTGCCTTTCTCTGGCGGCAGCTATTACAGGTGTTATTATCTACTTTATGTTAGTGGTTTTAATGGTAACTATGTAAATGTTAAATGATACTTTAGAGGGTGCTCTTGCCCTCTTTCCGGGTACTCAGTTTGTAACCGTTATTCTTTTCAGCCGCACTAAAGATCAGATGAGGCCTTTAGTAACCCGCACCAGAAAAAGCCACATAGATAAGAGACTGTTAAAAACTTATGCCGGTTATAGAGTCCTCTTCTGTGAAACAGCCAGCTCTTTTAGTAAGAGCCGTAACTCAAAAGAGTTAGAGTGTATATCACAGCTTCTTATTTACATAGAGCCGGCTGATGATTTAATTTTAGCTTTAGAGGAGTAGGCATGTTATCTAACGGAATATATACAGGTACTTACTTATTAGCTCAGCTAGAAAAGATGCAAGATAAAAACCTTAAAAAAATACACCTTTTCTTAGAGATGATAGAAAGCCAGAATAATAAGCAGCAAATACTATGGCTGTTTAACTCTCAGTGCTCTTTTATCTCTGTAAAGCGTGATTTTATCTGTGATAGGTACAACGGTTTTGATTTTCTTTCACAAGTGAGAAACCCCATCACTAAGAGTAAAGATATTTGCTATCTGACGTTAGCCGGCTTTTATGGTATGCCTCAAAACCCCAGAATACCAATAAATAATAACAGGCGGTTTGATACCCCAGACGGGTTAAAAGAGCTTATTATTAAAAAAGACTCTAACGATAATTATTTTATTTTTCTTAAAAACATCTATAAGGCAGTTATTGAGCCTGATATTAACGTTTATAGTTTAGATAACTAAGGAGCTTGTATGGTTTTAATTGAGTATTTGAAAGAGGTTTACAATAAAGAGTATTATGAGAAAGATGATCGGATCCTTATCTGCATCAGAGGTAAAACCTCAGAGCCTGATGATTATGATGTTAATGATTTTATGATTTATGAGGCCTCTGCCATCTGTAACACCTCGGCCGGAGAGTTACGTGTTACTGATATTATAGATTATATTTACGAAAATATATTACATGTGTTTGAGGTACTAGGTGTAACAGGTAATACATACACCTATATAGTTATAGATAGGGAGTCTGTGTAATGTTAATGATTATTATCAGTACAGGCATTTTAGCCACTGCTTTTATCTTTTGCCTCTGGGCCGGAATCTCTGAAAGCTGGCCGGAAAAAGATAAAACTAAAAAAGGTTTTATTTTATTATCTTTAGTTATAGCTATCTGGTTATCTCTTCTATCTGTATTAGCTATTAAAGTTAAGGAAAAGGAAAACACGGACCAAACCACTACACCGGCAGAGGCAACTGCTCAGCAGCTAACCACATCAGAGATAGAGTTAAGGCAGTATGTACTTAGATGCTCTGAGACTTCTAACGGAATCTGTGTTACTTATGACATATACAGATTAGTTAAGGAATAGTTAAGAATAGTTAAGGAATAGTTAAGGAATGATAAAAAATGCCTCTTATTTGTCTTGCTGGCATAAGAGGCAAAAGTTAGGGATAAATATGAACTAATCACGTTTACTATAGTGCACCTGAATCACACACTACAATTTAAGTTTACACAAATTTAGAGAGGTTTAATAAATGAGTTTAGAGTTTTTTGAAGATGCTAAAATAAAAGAGTGCATTAGCCACTTTTATGATACTAAAAACGTGTGTATTGTGCATGACTGTTATTTAGAGGCAGTGTATATTTACTTAAATAACATTAAGGTTACTGTTACGGCTAATGTTAAACAAATACCTCTGGTTAAACAGGCAGTACCAGAAATAGAAAAAGAGAGATTTATAAAAGAGGAGGTTACTTATACAGTATCCGCTTTTATAAAATCTGAGCTACCTGTTACCTCTACTACTAACATAGCAGCAGAAACAGATAAATTAAGAGATATGATACAGACATTACAAAAACTAACTAAATTATTAGAATTAAGTCTAAATAAAGCTATATAATAACCTTACTTATTTTACTATTGCTATGTAATTTCACTCGATTATCTTTTCAGCGGCAGCCTGTTTAGGTTTTCTGCCTTTAGTCTCATCAAAGTCCTCTAACTTAATCAGTGCCGGCCGCTGATTTTTGGCATCAGGCTTTTTTACTATATTATCTGTAAGATATTTCAGCTTAGAGATACGTGTATCTGTAAGGTTACCGGCATAAACATTAGCCATCAGCCACTCCGCCGGCGTTATCATCTGAGGCGTAAAGGCCCTGTTATTTACTGTAGAAAACCAGCAATACATAACGCTACAAGGATACTCTTTTTCATTCTTAGGTTTTTTAATGCCCTCTACAACATATATAAATATCTTATTATTAGAGCCCTGTACCTCATGGTTCCAATAATCTGTAATTGAAACACTGTTAATATCAGGTACCTCTGTACTAGAGTCATTACATGATTTTACTAATCGCCACTCTTTACCGCTGGAATCAGTAAACCCCGCTATAGGCTCATGCCCATCTATCTGAGTTAACTGTAGTGCCTGTAAATTACTTTGGTAAATGCTCTGAAAAAGGTTATTATTTAGCATCTTTTGTAATTCTCCAAGCTCTTAAGAGTGCTACCCCTAAGTGTATCAGGTTCTTTCTGTAGTCTGCCATACTCTTAAAGCTTGCCAGCTCTTGATATTCCATAGCTATAACCTTATTTATGCCCTCTAAGGTTTTAACATCGTAACGGTTCCAAGATGCTGGCGGGTTCTTATCAGTTTCTGCTGACTCTCTCATATAAGCGGCATCAGGGTTATTATCTAAGTTATCTAAGGCGGCATCATTCTTTTTAATTTTGGTAAAAATCTCAATCATCTCAAAGTCCTTTATATTTTCAACCTGTCACTTTTTCCGACAGGTTAAAAGTTAACCAGTTAAAAAAAGGCCGTATAGAAAAATATACAGCCTTTAACTCTACAAGCTAAATATTAGGCGCCAGCTGTGGTAGTAGGCTTAAGAGCGTTAATAATGGCTGCTGTCTGCTGGGCCATGGCGTTAGTCTGGAAAAGCTGAGCCTTTAAGGCGGCATTTTCAGCCTGAGAGGCGGCCAGCTGATCTCTAATGTTCTGAGCCTGGATCTCTCTCTGGAGCTCACGGTTCTGGCAGCCCTCATTTTCAATAGCTCTTAATACTGAACAACAACAAGACTGCTGCTGACTTGCCAGCTCCTGAGCCTGTAACCTGTTTTGCGCTGCCTGTTCTGCTACAGTCAAATTAAGAGAGCCAAAACCATTACCCAGGGCAGTGTTAACACCGCCAAAGCCCTGGCACATAGCCAAATTAGTGGCGTTAGCACTCTGAATAGCTGAAATAGTATTTTGATTAAGACCGGAAACAACAGCATCCCCGGTAGAGTTAATCATATTACCTAAAAACTGGTTCTGTGCGCTGGTTTGCATCAGAAAGTCCCTATCAGCGCTGTTAATCTGGCTAGATAAGCCGTTAAGCTGACTTTGGATCCCGTTAAGTACACCGGTATCGTAACCCACAGCCGCACCGGCGCCACGGTTATAACCAAAACCGCCAAAACCGTTACCGCCTAACCAGCTACCGATAAGGCCACCAACACCCGCACCCAAGGCAGTACCGCCCCAGCCGTTACCGCTAGGGACTACAGTGTGCATAATCTCATCCGTCATAGTTTCCTCCTCACTTTCTGACCGATAATAAATATGTTTTGTTTTCCTCTTTCATTAAAAATCATATCGCATAACCATGATAAAAAATTAAGGCACTTTAAATAATCTAAAGTGCCTCACAATTTATTTTTTTATGGTTACCAGACTAATGGATCCACCCGGCTAACAATAAAATTTAAATCTACATCATGCCAATCTACACGGCCGGCCTTAACATCATCTAATACAGTTTGTGCTGTCCTGTATAAATCATCACGCCAGCGGTTAACAGCTATAGCCTCAGCCCTGTACTTATCATCCGTGCTATTAAAGTAACTTACACAGCTCTCAACATTTTTATAATTTCTCTGATGTACAGTAGCATCTAAAAGAGCCTCTAACTCTTTATCAATCTGGTTAGCCTTTTCAGCTATTAACTCTGCCTCTGTCTTATCAGGCCTTACATAACCATTAAGGTAAAAAATCCCATTTTTTAAAGTCAACTCACTATCATGGTAGTGATTATTTAAAAATCCGAGACTATCAGCTAAAGAAGGATTATCAGTTGTACCACAGAGCCACTTAACACCATTTTCTTCTTTCAATTCCTGATAGAAAACAGTCCCCTCAGGAAAATCATAAGTCTTAACTTCTTTAACTTCTTCAGTTTCCTGAATTTCATCAATATTATTTAATTCTTCTGACATAAAACCCCCTTATTATACGTTGCCTAAACATGGGTAGAATTTAGCGGATACTATACCTGTAATACCACGACATCTTATTGTGGCTTGCACATTTTTAGTTACAAACAAATTAGTTTCCACCCATTTTTCTTGCGTGAGATTGTCTGATACATAGTTTGCATTTATACCAAAATCACCCTGTATAATAGCTGCACCATTACCGATTAATCTAATCCATATCCAACCATCTACAGACGGAGTATAGTTATTATCGGTATTACCCGTAGTTATATAACCTGAAATATCAATCCCGTTATCTAAATCAGGCAGAGATAAAGCACCGGGATTTAAATCATTTATTTTTGACGGTCTAGCAGACGTACCAAAAGTGCTATCACTAGCAGTGCTCATAAGTTTAACTTTTGTCGGAACATTATCTACCCAACCACTACACTGAATAGAGAACACATTATTTGTTCGTATTTCATTTTCAAGAACATCAAAACTAATCCACTGAAAATCGCCAGTTTGTAGAGCACCTTGTGCTCTGTTTTGTCTGAAACGTGAGATATAAGCACCTGATTTACCAGCAGTATCACGATTAGCACGTAAACAAATATTTGTCCTTTGATTATTTGACGGTTCATTCCCTAGATAATCACCATCTATAGGAATCATATCTTTAAAAGTTTTAGTGCCTTTTACAGTTTCATCACCTGATAAGTGCATAACTGAACTATCAACAGCTAATTGTGTTAAAGGAGTAGTAACACTTACAGTTTCATTAGCAGTATCTATACTGGCTATCTGGTACAGTTTAGCGGCAGTATCTAACAAAAAGTCCCCGGCGGCAATTTTACTTACACTGCTGATATTAGCAAAAGCTACACTAGAGTTATCTGTAATTGCCGTGCTACAGAATCTAAGGATCCCGTAACCAGGTAAGTTATTAAGATCATCATAGCTATTTGATAAAGCGGCTGCACCCAGCTCAGCCTTATCTGTAACTGTAAATAGAGCGGCAGCAGAAACAGTATAAGTACTGTTAGCGGCATCTATGGCGGTAATGCTGTAGAGCTTGTTAGACGCATCTAGTACATAATCACCGGCTTTAATCTTACTATCACTATCTAAATCAGTGTAGTTACCTGTCCCGCCGGAAGTTAATGTAACACTTGCCCGCCTCAGGATGTTGTATTCCGGCTTGTCATCTAAATCATCATAATCATTAGAGATAGCTGCCTCACCCACATCACTGGCGCTTAACTTTTCCGCATCTGAGCCTATTACCTCATCTAATTTAGTGAGGTTTGAGGTCATATCATCATACCAATCATCAGAGTACTCTGAGGGTAAAATAATACCATTATCTAACACTTGCCTGGCCATTTATAACAGCTCCTATAGTTTCTAACTTTAATCTTAAGTATATATAAATATAATTTATTTTTCTGTTAATCTGATAAAAATTAATTATAGCCGTGACCCCATGCACTATGGCCCCAAATACCATGGCCCCAGCCGTTACCTGTAATCTTACCGCTATGGCCCCAAGGGCAGTGGCCCCAAGGGCAGTGGCCCCATCCGCTAACCATGTAAATATCTTTCTTGTACATTCTTTCATCATAATTTACAAGCTTTACGCTACAGGTATTACCGCTGTTAGTTACATTCTGTACCCAGCACATCATAAGCTTATCAGTGCCGGCCACAAAATAAGGAAACTCATATTTTGAGCCATAAAGTTTAGACCAGGCAAAAGGCAGCTCATGTAAAAGGGTACACTTTAAGCGTGTTATCCCGGCGGCATCAGTAATTAACTCTGTATCAGTAATTTTACAGATATGAGGTTTACCGCTTGTATCTCTTATGATAAAGCTGTTTTTTTCTTCTGCCGTTAACTCTGTAACATTAGATATAACTATCTCTTTATGATGCTGGTTATATGATAGTACTCTGCCGGTTTTTTCAGTGTTTACAATCTGATCAATGTAAACGCCTACAAAGTCATTATAAGAAACGTTAAGGCCCTCTAGTTCGGTTTTAATATCTACAGTGTACTTAGTGTATTTAAGGTAGTTAAGGCGCCTGGCTGCCATCGCTATAGCCTGAGTTTTAGAGGTTACACCAAACAGGCTAATTTTATCCTGGTATTTTGATACAGGATACTCTGTAACAACTATATCACCATCATTAGAGGCGGCAGAGTGTATATAAATCTGATCCGTTTTCCACGTATCTGGGTTCATGTACTCAGCTACAACCTCCTGTACATCATCAGACTTAGGCAGAGTTACAGTTAATGCCGGACTCTCTAACATGTTTTGAGGCTGAAAAACATAAGATAAATCTAAGTTATCTCTAATGCCCTGTTCAGTAAATGTAAGCTCACCGCCCTTAACAATAGGCTCAGCAAAACCTACATTTAACACATCTCTCAGCACATCTAAGAGGGTGTTATCCTTATCGAGTACCCCGTTAAGATTTAAACCCCGTAAGTCCCACTTTTTATTAAACTCAGATAAGGCGGCATCATCTAAAATATCCGGGTATTTTGAGTTACTTACTATATATTTAACTGCCGGTGCTATTGATACAGTACGCTCTAAGTCCCCGCCCGTTAACGGCTCTAACTTACGTTTCCAGAGTGTACTTAACTGGTTCTCATTCATCTCAGATAAAACCTGATCGCCCGTTATTCTCATAAGAATAACAGTTACATCAGGGTAGCTTACCGGTTTTGCTATAACGCTCTTTAAGCCATTACAGTAAATCTTATCCATTATCTGAGAGTCATTACTCTTAGCAGTAAGGCGGTACATAGCTACATCATACACGCCGTAAGAAACGTTAAACCGATGTGTAAAACCTATCTCATCAGGTGTACGGCCTGTTACTTCATACTTATTTACAGTCCAGGCGGCAGCGCCTAAGCGTTTATAAGCTATCTCATACCTTACTGTATAGTTCTTATAATCCCCGGAATCAGAAAGCCTATAAATGCCTGAGGGCATGTTTATATCAACTTCTATAACATCAGTAGCGGCCCCTATAGGCGTTGCCCTGTAATGAGTCTGATCTTTTGCATCAGCCTCGGTAAAAGTCTGTAAGTGATTTATCTCATAATAGCTTGTTCTTACCAAAGTACTCATAGCTGCCCGCCCTTAACACTTAATTAAATTATATAATTTGTGTTAAGCATTTACATGATCAAATACAGAAATATTAAAACCCTCTTCTCTTGTTTCATCATCTTTAACTATGTCACCACCTAAATTACATGTATAAGAGTTTCGGAATGTACGCCAGTTAGGATCTATATTTCCGTTTTCATCGCACTTTTTTAATACATAGGCTTTAATTTTTGTGTTTTCCGCTCTGCTGTATTCTGGCGGCATATAGTAAGTATTTCCCCAGAATCTATAAAAATAATTAGTGTTAGCCCCGGTTATTTCTTTAACCTGTACTACACGATAATAACCCTCTTCTCTATGAGGTAACTGTAGATATGTTTGAAAAGCATAGCAGTATAAAGAGTTAGTCCCGATAACATCATCAAAATCACTTAAGCCGTAAGGTATTTTGATATATGGCCGGCTGTTTTCTTGTAAAATGGCACCTACTCTATTTAAAAGTGTATAAGTACTAAAGCCTGTCCTGGCAAGCCAATCATTTTTAACGGAAACTAGATTTTCCCCGCTTGTAGCGTTAGTATCATCACGGCGCCAGAATTGAGAGTTAGTGCCGGGTGAACTGTAACTAGGCGCATAGTTCCACAAAGCTAACTGAGCTTTAAACTCTACATAAGTATCAAGTAAATAAGCGCCATTAGGCCGATCACCTGTATTATGCCTGTACTGATAACCATACCGGCATCTAACAGTAATACCGTTTGTGTTTAGATTATCTGTGCTGGGATCTGTTATCTGATCCCATAAGGCGGCAAAAGCTTTACTATTAGGCCATGAGGCAGCCGGTAAATTAAAAGCACTTGCCTCAAATCGTATAAAATCAGAGGCGTTACAGTAAGAATCCATGTTAATATAGCCAATACCCCAGCAATCACAAAAATCATTATTATCATAATATGACATAGAACCAGATCCACTATCATTATAGTGGTTACCACTGATTAACCTGTATGTAGAATGAGTAGGATCCTGAGCCGCCTCTTCTGTGATTATACTCATTAATATCTTATGATTAGGGCCCCAGAGGTAATTAGCTCTGTCAGTGTGATAAGCTATACTATCTTTTATATCTGTTTCATAATCATTTAAAGGCTGAGAGTTAAGATATTCCCACTCATTAGCTCTATAATCCATTGAATCACCAAACATAACAACTTTAGAGGGTGCTAAGATTTTTAAAATATCACCCTCAGTCCAGCGCTTATCTTTAAAAAGTCTGGTATCAGAATCCATCACCATTACAAAATCAGAAAAGCACCAGATAAGCTCTGTATCATCTGTATTTTGTTTAGGTGTATCCAGCTCTTTACCACTGGCAGAGATCTCTAAGCTGTTAAACCAGCACCAGCCCAGCTCAGTATCTATAGAGTTTTCTGCTAACGGCTCTGCGGGTTCAAAAACTTTATATTTTATTTTCTCAGATAACAGGTTAAAAGGCGTGTGCCCAAAGTACATATCTGATCCGTTATCAGTATGAGAGAAAGAGCCTACACCCTGAGAGAGTGAGAGATCCAAAATTCTCTTATTATTCTTATAAAATCGGTGTGTATCTGCTATGTAATCAGGAAACCTTTTAATTAACCCAAACTGCTCAGGTATCACCTCATTTAATTTTATCTGGTTACCCTGAGCGTTAACATCATAGATAGAGGATCCTGTTTTAGTACTGGTTCCGGTTTTAGCGGTCATTTTGTGCATGAGGTACGCACTATAGGCGGCGGCAGCTATAGCCACAACTATAGCTACCCATGTAAACGGATCCCCTAATGGCTCTAACACTATCTTTAGACTTTTACAGCTTTTAAGATTGAATGTAGCCCAAAGCTCACTAGGAATTTTAACGCCATCAGCATAAACACTAAAATACACAGGTTTAGCGGCATCATAATTTTTAACCTCAGCGGCTAAAAACTCTGATAAGGTCATATCAAGTAAATCATAGGTATGAGACTCTACAACTCTGCTAAGGTCACTAAACATTACTACATTAAGCTGCATCATAAAACCTTACCTCATCATAGTTTTTTATCTTTAAAATCTCATGTAATGGCTGTACCGCTGTACATCTGTCCGTATGTAGTATCTTGTTATCTCTTAGATATATGCCACAGTGCACACAAACACCATGCTTAAAAAAAGCAGTTATACAGTTATCTTTTTTGGCTGTTTCCTTTAATGCTTTACGGTACTCTAAATAACATTTATCTAATGTGCGCATATCCTCAGTAGGAAAAAGATCCAAAGTGATATTTTTTTCACGGCGGTAAAACTCACATACAAGGCCCCAACAGTTTAACTGAGGGTACCCGATGTTTTTATGTGTGTAGCAGATTTTTAGATAATACGTTAAATCCATCAGCTTATATACCTCAAACCCGGAAAATTAAGAGCGTTATATCTGAGCTTAGGAAACTCACAGTTAAGAATATCATTAGCACTTGCTGTTATTTCTGCTTTATCTTCTCTAAGAGCTAAGCCTTTAATATCTAATGTCATTACCCAATCTATAGATAGTGTATCAGGCAATCTTAAGCAGAGCCGTACAGACAACACTATATTATTATCTATAGCCTCTTTAAGATGCTTATAAACCTGGTTATTAACATTACATACCTGTATTTTAATATCAGAAAAGCCGCTGTTATTACTTTCTGGTAAGCTTACCTGAAAGTTAGATCTCTGATAGATTACACCATCTATAGTTATATCATCATTACCCAGTACAAAAGAAAGGCGGTTAAAGTTATCACCTGTAAAGTCCAGTGTTATAACCGGTGAGGTATCTAGTGTAGCGTACACCTGGCTTAAAGAGTTAATCATCCGGTAATCCCTCAAATAAGTGATTAGCAGCCCTTACTGTTTTAAGTTTTATATTCTGATAATAGCCGTTATTACGCCTATCACCTATTTGATACAAATTAGCAGAAAGAGTAATACAGCTTGTATATATAAATTTACAGGCAATCTGATTATTAAAGATACAGTAGTATGTACAGGTGTTATTAGTAACATCATTGATCAATACATCACGGCGCTTTATAGCTGTACCTATCGGTAATACTCTCTGTGTTATTGTCGGAGAGAGATAACTTAAGGAAACATTACTGCCTAAACTATTAATACAATTAAATGCTCTATAATCGGTGTACTCGCCTTGATCCGCTCTGTTATTTCTGGTAGCTGTTAAACCCAAACCATAACCCGGCTCTGTACTTCTTACTCGGCCTAAAAAGTAATAACCTGATGATGTATAAGTGCTAAACCCTGTGTATTCACTCTGTATCTCTAAAACCTTATTACTATCTGTATTAAGCTTTAATGCCTCTGTGTAAAAGTCTATACCTATTTTGTTAAAATCATCATCTAAAATAATACATGGCTCTAGTTCTTCTGCCCCGGTAGGTACTAACCCAGATGCTAAAAAACACTTTTTTAACCCGCTGATTTTCGGCAAGCCACCATTAAAAATAATTTCTAAATCATATTGAGAGTTATTATCCCAATCTACAACAGCGGCAGCACTTCTAAGAGATAAATTAACATCTATATCTAGTACTGCTGTAACTTTCCAAGAGTAACGGCCATCATAAAAATTAAGTTTAGCGTTAATTTTTCCGCTCTGTATTCTTACAGCTCTCTCAACGTTATCTAAGCTTTTTGTATTCTCAGCATCAGATACAATAGAGGTTAGGCGCATTAAAAACCAATCTGCGCCATCATTTATATCCTCTGTAAAAAATCTCATAAACTCACAATACTCAGACTCCGTAAACATAAATGAAACATTAACAGAGTTAGGTGTATTAGATGTTACTTTACGTTGTCTTACCCAGCCATCCGACATGGTAGAGCGCTTAACATTAGGCGCTATGCTGTAAGAGTAATCTGCCTGTAACGGTAATGGCAGAGAAATAGGATACTGTACTAAGCTCATGATATACCTCTTTAAATTCCAAAGCGCTGTAACTGATAAGTACTTTCTAATGCCCCGGCAACCTCACCGCCACGGCGGATATTACTTACAAAAATATTTATTATTGTTTCCTCATTATTTTCTGATGTTTCTGCCGTTCCGGCACGCTCAGCATCCTCATATAAGTTAACTGTAACGGTTCCGCTGCTCTTAAGTAATGCCTCTGTATCTTTTCTGCCTGTTACCTGTGCGGGCCCTCTTACAAGTTCGGGCCCCACTTCACCAACGATCCCCAGCTCACCCGGCTTAATATACCCGCCTTTATCGTACATCTGTACGCTCTTAAGCTGGCCTAAGATATTAGCAGTAAGAGCCACGGCGTTAGCATACTGGGCCAGTTTTGCTATCCAGCTAGGGTTAGTAGGATCGCTAAGTGCCTGTGACCAGGCTAAAATAGCGTTCATGGTAGCGCTGGCTACTGCAAAGCCTTTTTGAATAGCGAATAAGGTTTTATAGGCGGCAGAGCCTTTACTCATAGCCCCGGCGGCATCACCAAAAGCATCCGCTAAGCTTAAAGTAGCATCTTTCAGAGCCGTTACTCTTTCTACATTCTGCTCACTTAAAAGATGATCCCCGCCTTTTTTACGCTGTGCGCCAGCCTGTTTATAATAATCAGTTATCAGCTGACTCTGAGCCTCTATAAACTGCTGTGATGTTAAAAGCTCATCAGTATAGAGCTGTCTGATTAACTCTATACGTTTCTCAGTTTCTAATTTAAGTATTTCTGTTTCCTGGCCTGTTATACTTAAGTATTCCTGATAAGCATTTAGCTCTAATTCTTTCTTTTTATCGTGATAGGCGGCATCTATAAGCCTTTTAGCCTCTGCAATTTCCTCAGCACCGGCTACAGCTCTGTACTTTACAAGCTCTAGAGTTTTCTCTGAATACTCCAGCTCTAGCCTCTGACGCTCTGAAAGGCTGTTTCTAGCCTCACCTGTGAGAGACTTATAAAAGCTTTTCCACTCATTTAAGAGAGTGTTAGTTATACTTTTCAGTTTTCCGGCCGCACCGGCAGCAGTTCCGGATCCGGTCCCGGTTCCGGTTATGTTTCCAAAAAGAGTATCCAGTACTGAGGTGTTACCGCCCTCTTTAGCCTCTTTAGCTAACTTATCTTTTAGCTCTGCATTTCTTTTGTTAATTTCATCAAGTGTTTTAGCATAGTCTTTAGAGGCCTGATCCATGGCAGCAGCATTATCTTTTAAAGCCGCATCAAGAGCCGATCCTTTTTTCTCATACTCTGAAACAACCGCATCAACAGTTTTTTTATAAGTTTCTACTTCATTTTGAAAAAATCCACCCTTCGCCCAATTCAGAGCCATTTTAAACATACGCCCAGACGGGCTGTTTTCTATGCCTCTTTTAACTACATCAGTAACAGATATATCAGAGAGCTCTGCAAGTCCTTTTTTAATTGCCTTTATGCCTAACATGATAGGCGTAATAAGAAAATCATTCACTGCCCCGGCAATAATTTTAAAAGCGCCTATCAGGGCTGTGCTGAATACTTTAAATTTAGCTAAAAACTCATCTACAGCATTAAAAAGGTTTAACCAAATTTCAGCCCAGCTTGTTTTAAAATCAATGGTTTTTCCGGTTATCTGGGTATAAAGCATCTGAAAAACTTTAAAAATATTTTCAGCGGACTCTTTTATAGCTTTTTGTACACCGGATAACCTAAATACAGTTATAAGGCCGTTAACTGCCTCAGTGCCTGTATTAAGTATCTTTTGGAAAGTCTGTCCTATTAAGCCATCAGATCTAAAAATTTCAGTTTGTAAACTGCCCCAGGCATTTTTAAAACGGCCTAAAGCCGCATCAACTGTATTAAGTTTAGCGGCTAATACCTCACTAAATTGAGTTTTACCCAGATTAGATAAGTAGCTTTTAACGGCATCTGCACTTTTTTCCACTTCTGTAGTAGCGCCTTTAAATGATAACTGTAAAGAGTTACCTACCTCTACCACACCTATACCCAGCTCTTTAAGAGCCTGGTATCTGCCCTGGGCTACTTTTCCTATAGCGGTTGTAACGCTTGCCAGGTCTTTATTAAGGCCTAAAGCAGTGGCAGAAAGGTTTTTTAAATCCGAGGATGTAGCATTAACACCGAACTTATTAAGATATAGCAGCGCATCTGCCAAGTCCTGAGTACTCTGGGCCGTTTCATCTTCTAAGGTGTTTAGTTCCCAGAATACCGCCTCCGCTGTTTTAAGGTCCCCGGTAACACCAGAGAGCTTAGCCCGCATATCTTCAAAGCTTTTAACACTGTCTGAGGCCCCACGGGATAAAGCATATATACCGGCTAAAGCAGCACCAGTACCCAAAGCCAGTACACTCTTACCCACTGATATAAGAGCGGCACCTGTTTTTTTAGCTGAAACGGTAATCTTATTGAGGGCTACTAAAAGCGCCTGTGTGTTTTCTGATGCACCTTTAATAGAGCGCTTAAATTTAGTGGTATTCATGGCTAAATCCACTGTTAAAAAGGCGCTAAGATTTTTGCCGGCCATAACATCACCCTCTTATTTTTTAACATGCCTATCTATTATAGATTTTACAGCATCCTCATTATCAATACTGTAAGTATGAGTAAATTTTTTACCTGATACAGATTTTTTAGCACCTGTGTTTTTATCATATTCAGCTTTTATTTTTTCATTTCTGCATAAAAAGAAAGCTTGCCACAGCTGCACCTCACTTACTGACATTTTTAACACATCATTAAGAGAAAGGTGTAACTCATGGGCAAGCTCTAGAGAGAAATACAAATTAGAGTTACTTACATCACCTAATTTTTTTTTAGGTTTTCTACATTTTCGGCTTTTCCGGCCTCTAAAATGTAGTTAGATACAGCGGCATCTATCTTAGCCACCATCATGGCCGGCATAGATGCTAACGCCTCTGGTGTTAGATATGGCTCATTATCATCATTAACTACCATTTTACACACCATCTCAAGAGTTAACTCTTTACTCTTTCTGAGAGATACAGGATCGGTTTTTCCCTCTAAGGCGGTAAACTCAGTTACAAATTTAAGAAAATCTGCCCATTTTTGAGTCCTGAGTACTCTAATATACACATCTGCATTATCTTTAGTTTTAATGCCTAATGGGATCTTTACTGTTTCATTATCTGAAACACTTTTCAGGTATTCTTGTAAATCCATCTCTTTTAACCTCTGAATTGATAAAAAAGGCGGTATAAGCTATACCGCCACAATGACTAAGAATTATTAATGCTCACCCGGTATTACAGGTTCCTCAGGTACAGTAACAGTTAAACCGGTCCAGCGCTTAGCCTTGCCAGACTGCTTACCGTTAACTTGCCAGCTTAACACTGATTCAGAGGTAGCCTCCGGATCGATACGGCCACCAAGAGCCACCACAAAAGTAACAGCGTTTCCGCTTTTCCAAAAGATCGACATTAACACGTTAGCTTTTTGCTCTGCAAGTTCTAAAAACGCTGCCTGTTCAGCATCATCAGGATACAGATAACCAGTAATAGTCTTATCTGGTGTATCACTCTTGCCGGCTAAGTAACGACTATCAGAGTCCTCTATAGTAGTCTGATCTATAAAGCTGGCAGTTTCACCGGTATCCCCGTAAGCGGTTACACCTCTAAGCGGTACCCACGTTTCACCATCGGTACTATACTGTACCTGAGTCTCACCGCCAACTATACCATCCTGAGGCACATAGGCATAGCGGGCCGGCTGTAAATCTGTAGATAAATCTGGCATTTACGCCTCCTTAGTTAGTTACAGTAACATTAACAACAAGCTCACATAAGCCTGTATCATAAATTATAAAAGGGTTTGAGCCTAATTTCACATTCAAAAGCTCAAAATATGCGCCGCCCTTAGCACAAATTTTATAAAGCCCCGTGTTAGGATCAATGCTCATTAACTCATCATACATTTTAATAAGTTCAGTGTTATCGTGAGCCCCTATGTAAATAACAAAATCTCTGCTATTTACTGGTACAGTTCTATCCACAGCCTCAGTAACACTATTATCATTACTAAACGTAATTACTGCGTAAACTTTCTCCGTTTCCACCAGAGATAAAACGGCTGCCGGCGCTATATTTATCTTTACATTATCATCGTTTAGATACTCTGGCAGTGTTTCTTTAACCACCTCTGCTAAGCTGGTGAAAGCATAATCAAGAGTTTTATTTCTTATTTCTGGCACGGTTTACCGCCTTAGTTAAGTTTTTTAAAAATCTCTGCTGATAATCTGTTATAAAGTTATCTGCATGAGCCTCTAGTATCTCAGTTTGTGTATAGTGTGCCGGTATGCCGTTTATTATGCTGTTACCTCTGGGACCGTGTTTATCTCTTAAGTAATCACCTTTTGTATTAGAGTGAGGTCTTGTCCCTTTTTCAAACCAGAAAGATGTAAAGGCACGGCCAAAGCCTTTATAAGTGCTATCCTCACCCTCATCAAGCACACCGGCCAAATACTGTATATCAAATTTTTTCAGCGGGTATTTTTTCTTACTCACATCTTTAACTGCTATATTCTGTACAGTTCTGCCGGTGCTTTTTTTCTTATATTTTCCCTGATGCAACTGAGCCCGGTAAGCTGCCTGTATTTCTTTTTTTAAAACATTAGCAGACTGCCTGAGAGTACCTTTCCAGATCTTATCACTCTGGTTATCATCCAGCTCTTTAAGCAGTGTATCTATTTTATCTTTAAACTCTTTAGCGGGATCGTTATCATTCTGCATAAGTAACACCACCCTCTAATGTAAGTATAGTACTCTGTACTACATCATCATGTGTTACTGATGTGATGTTATAGGCTCTGCCTTTATAACGCACCTGATCATTAACGGTTATGCTTTTATCTTGCCTGATACGTACTGTAAATATATCTATATTGTACTCAATCTGGTTACGCATCAGCTCACGGCTTGTTAACTGTTTCCAATCACTGTATTTATCTTTATAAAACTCATAATTTACGGCAGAAAAACCCTTTTTAGAGCCATCAATAACCCTTTTATAGATACTTATTTTTTTAGTTAAGGTTCCCGCCGGTATAAGCATTTTTTAAAACTCTCAATAACTGTAATCTATATACTGATCTAATAAGTGATTAAAGTAAGTGCTAAGTGTTTTCTCTGTAACTCTTTCTCTTTTTTCTACAAAATCCGTTACAGTTAATAAGAGATACTGCTTAACATCTGCCGGTACATTGTCCTCTGTGGCAGCTACAGCGTTAGTATCAGTATCAGATACTAATACCCTATGTATATAAGTTTCTGCTGAGCGTACAGCGGCATTATAGTACTGTGTTAACAGCTCAGCGGATAACTCATCTGCATCTATATGAGCATGCTCTCTTATTAACTCTAATGATATTATCATGTTATCCTCATAAAAGGCCCGTGTTACCGGGCCTTATTCAGTTTACAGGTTACCGCTAGGTAATTCCCAGTTACCGCCGGCAATAGCATTAGCATCAAGGATAGCTAAACCTAAACGGCGCTCTACACGGATCGTTAACAGGTTCTTAATGAAGTCATCCTGTGTACGTTCCATATCAATTACAAGTTCTTGTCTATCTAAGATAGCAGCACCTAATGAGAGGTTAGGGATCAGGTACTTACCCTTAGTAATAGAGCTGCTTGTAATTACTGGTACTCCCCATAAAGATTTTTCTGAGGCTGAGCCTGGGCCGCCTAAAATGTATCTCTTCTGGGTATCCTTAAGCAGAGTTAAATCAGTCCAGTCCTTAGGGTTAAGCATGATGTACTCAGGTACATAAGCAGCAGCCTCTAACTCTGCAATTACTCTGGCGGCAAAGTCAATTAAGGTATCATTAGCGCCAGGTGTTACAGATGCACCATAATCATGATAGTTACCGGTATTTAACAGGCCTGAGAGCTGGCCGGAGGAGCCAGTACCGCTAATTAACTGGCTATCGATCTTATCCTGTAAGCCGTAAGCCATACGGGTGTTAATAAACGCCTGTACTGCTGGTGCATCAGCGGCTAACTGTTCAGAGATTTTAGTCCAGTGGGCTACTGTTTCTATATCAACATTATACTTTTCAAAAGTACTGTAAGACTCTGGTTTAGATCCGCCCTCAGCTACAACGGCAGCATGATTTGTGAAAGAAGTCTCTTTAACCATGCTCATAGATCCCGCTGTAGTAGGGATATGAGGGATAAGGCTCTCAATAACTAACTTTCTCTGAGGTAAACCGATAATCCCAGGCATAGCCTGTACACCGCCTAAAAAGTTATCAGTGATACCGGTAGTAGTGGTAGATACTACAGCTGCCTTAGTATCAAAAGCCTCTCTGACATGATTTGAGGTCTTTTCGCTAAAGCTCTTAAAGCTGTTAGATTTAACAAACTTTTCACCGATAGAGCTAACAGCAGTATTAGCGGCCGGATAGTTTTCCTGGCGTTTCTGCATTTCAAGACATTCAGTAGATAACTTAGCTAATTCCTGTGCTAACTTATGCTGTTCTTCACCTAAAGACTTAAGCGCTAATTCTGATGAGCTGTTAGAGTCCTGATACTTCTTATCAATCTCATTCAGCTTAGAGATAATTGTTTCAAAATCCATATAAATGATCCTTTAGTTTCGTTTAAGAATTAAATCTAAATTAGACATTAGATCCATGTACCCGCTAACATCATCAAGAGTATCACACTTTGAGTTATTTAACGTTTTGAGGCGTGAGATTAATGTTTCAGCCTCTTTTTTAGAAAAGTTACCAGCATCACGCAAGAACTTTTCAAAATCTCTTACATTACTAAGCGCCTCAATATCTTTTAATAGTGAATCACGCTTAATATCTGTT
>Ga0256405_10003069_pt1 | contig 35702 bp, 36 predicted proteins | sample RumenRJG_02DNA_FD_189096 | JGI IMG/M metagenome (GOLD analysis project Ga0256405, IMG submission 189096) | Bovine rumen microbial communities from Lethbridge, Alberta, Canada - RJG_02 | ecosystem: Host-associated > Mammals > Digestive system > Stomach > Rumen | place: Canada: Alberta...
ATTTAAACAATGTGTTTTAGATATTAAAGGTGAAAATGCATTAATTGGTATTATTGATAGTACGTATGAGCCTCCAAAAGCAACAATCGTTAAACTTAAAGATTTAACAGAAGACATTGTTAACATGTCTTGTACATTAATAGTCGGAAACGATTTAACTTATGAGCAGGATGGAAAACTTGTAACACCTAGAGGATATGTTATAAGGTCTAAAATTCATCCATTATCACAAAATCATTATGAAAAATTTTTAAATGGCGAAATTGCACATGGACCTAACCGTGAATGTGAGTTCTATCCATGTCACTATGAAGGTCAGTACTGTGATTTCTGTTATTGTCCATTTTATCCATGCGGAGATTCTTCAACTGGCGGGGAATGGATTAAAGGCAAAGGCGTTTGGAACTGTAAGGAATGTATGTGGTTACACGATAAAGAGACAGTTGAATGCTTAAGAGAACCTTTAGAAAACATTTTAGAAGAAGTTGAAGATTTGAAATCAAAGAAAAAAACATTATTGAAACTTAGAAAAGCATGTTTATTGCATGTCAATCCAAACGACTTATGAGGTAATTTAATTGTCAATCAAAAATCTTTTAATTGAAATGAAGAACATGTCGGAATTAATGGTTGATTTAGCTTATTCCGCTGTATTGTTCAACAGTAAGACTGCTGCTGAGGAAGTCATTACATTAGAAAATGAAGTCAATGCAATGAATTATGAAATTAAAAAAGAATCATTAGTTGCTGCCAGATCATATGAAGATGCTGAAAAATTAACAGCATTACTTGAAATTGCCGAAGCTACAGAAAGTATGGCAAATGCAGCAAAAGATTTAGCTGATTTAGTATTAACTGGTTTTAAACCACATCCAGTATTTAAAATGGTTATGGAAGAATCCGATAAAAGTATTGTTAGAGTTACTATAGATGACTCATCAGAATTAGCTAATAATACATTAGGTGATTTGCTTTTAGTGAATCGTACAGGTATGAGAGTAATTTCTATTAGACGAGGTGTATCCTGGATTTACGGTCCGGATAAGAATACAATGCTTTTAGCAGGTGACACATTAATTTTAAAAGGAACAGATGAGGGCGCTGATTTGCTTGAAAAATTAGCTGCAGGAACTTGTTCATTAGATGACATTCCAGATGAATTAGAAGAATAATTATAGAATATTGAGTGATAAAAATGATTAAGGGTAGTGATATTTGTGAAAAGCAAACAGAAGAAGATTCGCAGTTCACTATCTACTCAAGCGTTCTCTGATTTTTACGGAGAACATAAATCTATTTTAAAAGAAGGATTAATCGCTCTTTTAATTTGTGCTATTGGTGATTTAATAGCAGGTATTATTTTAGGTAAAATGACCTTTTTCCTTGAAACATTTCCGGGATTGTTAGTAATGATTCCTGGTGCTATTGGGATGAGGGGAAATATTTTTGGTTCTTTTGCTTCAAGATTATCAACCAACCTCCACATTGGTATAATATCACCTAAGTTTGAAAGGTCAGAAGAATTAAATCACAACATATTTTCTTCTTTTGTATTAACTTTAGTTCTATCTTTATTTTTGGGTATCGTTGCTAATTTAATGTGTTTGTTATTACATTATCCTGCAATGTCATTGATAGATTTCATTTTGATTAGCGTAATTGCAGGTGTTATTTCAAATTTAATAATGTTGCCGATAACCATGTTCATATCATTTAAAAGCTTTCAGCATGGTTGGGATCCGGACAACATTACAAGTCCAATAATTGCTGCATTCGGTGATTTGTTTACTTTGCCAGCTATTATTATGTCTCTTTTTATATTGCAGCTGTTAAGTGTCAATTGGATTATAAAAGATGCAGCACTTATCGTTATATTTTTAATTGTAATAGTATCATTTATTTACTGCTACAGATTATCATATGAGACTAAAACAATTCTATCACAATCCACTCCTGTTTTGCTTTTATGCTCCTTTTTAGGATGTTCTGCAGGAGGAATATTAAATGGTGCGGTTGAAACATTGCTCTCCAATCCAAGTCTGTTGACATTGATACCATTGTTTTCAGGAGAATGCGGAAGCTTAATTAGTATTTTGGGAGCAAGACTATCATCAGGAATTCATTCCGGTCTAGTTGAACCAATTAGAAAACCTGAAGGAGAGGCTTTGCATAACTTTGCAGTCTGTTTTATTTTAGCCATTGTCATTTTCCCATTTATAGGAATACTCGCTGAAGGTTCATCTTTGGTATTTGGCGTTACTGGAGTCGGATTTGAAAAAATAATTCCAATTTCTGCATTGTCCGGACTTATTTTAGTCACTATAATGGTATTTTTAGTCTATTATATTTCAATAACCTCCTACAATCATAATTTAGACCCGGATAATATTGTGATTCCAATTTCAACAAGCGTTACAGATTCAATTTCAAGTCTGATTTTGATTTCCGTGTCACTGATGTTGTTAAGCATTTTTATTTAATTAAATCTAATACCAGGCCTTTAAGATAAATTCGCAGTCATTTGTTCTAAAGTAATCATAGTTTATATTGTTTTCATCAAATCTTTTTGGAAGTTGAACAAGCACGGCCTTTGCATTGGGCTTGTCAAAGTGAATGAAGATTATGGCACTCGTATCGTCATAGAACTCAATTTTATTGTTCAAATAGATTTCATCATATCTTACCGGTTCCCATGATTTATCTTTAACGAGCCTTGTTGAACCCATAAAATAGTTTAAATCATATTTTTCATCTTCATCAATGAGTAAATAGTAGTCAAATGCTCTTAAATTTCCTTTGAATACTTTAAAATAATCACAGCTATGGGAATTTTGGTCATGATTGCGATTGCATTTACCGTCATTTTGAAAATCCTTTAAAACATATTTTTTGAAAAAGTCACATTTTACCATCCTATTTACTGAATGAATGTTATTTGAAGATTCATCATTTCCAATTTTTACACTTGAAATACTACTCTCCTTTGGAATCAGTACAATCGATGTTTTGATTTTGGAGTTGAAGAGGGTTTTCGTTACAAACTTGTTGTAGTCACTTCCCATTGCAAGTAATTTAGCATAAGAAACACTATTTGGAATAACCTGTCCTTCTTCATTAACAATTGCAAGACCGGGAGTTCCTTTTTTATTTACTTCCCAATTTGGAGGAGTTCCTGGATTGTTTATTAGATTGACTACAGATTCTTCAAGCAGTGTTTGAATATGTTCGTTTTCACTTTGACTTACTATTTTTTCTGTACTGATTTCATTCAGTGAAAGAACGATTCCCATCACCATTAAAAGGATTATTATAATGACTCCTATTTCAAGTGTAACATTTCCCTTATTATCCATTCTCTTCACTCCCAAGACCGTATTTTTTCTTATGGGATGAATCTAAAATCAGGCTGTTCCAATCATCCGGGTTTATTTTTTCACCATTATAATGATCTGAAAAGACTACATGGTCACTACAGGATAATGATTCGTTTTTAAGTGGCGTATGTGTTTGAATAAATACTTCCATACCATAATGAGGACATTTTCCTTTTCCTTCAAGTCTACATAAATAACAGCTTCCGTCAGCACTTTCATGGAAATATCCTTTGTCTAAACAATCTTTCAATACTCCTGGGTCTCCATGATGAATATAAGGGTCATATGGGCATTTTTTGATATACAATGGTGCAGTTGCTTCAATGTATGATTCAGGTGATTTCAAATGATGCAAGACCATATATCCTGCTATTGCATTTTTGTAGTGAATTTTATTGTCATATGTTAAAATTCCGGAAGCTATTGTTAATTTTGCAAGTGGCAGTGGATCTCTTAAACCCTCTATCGATGCATTTTTTTCTATGGTATTTGAGTATTTAATGTCATCCTTTTTCACGTTTAATTTTACTTTGAAGAGTATTTTCCAGGGAGTTTCTGTGTTTTCAACTGATAATACTTCTGATGAGATATCCACTCCATATTTTTTTTCTAATTCCTTATTTTTTTCTTTTAATATATTATTCAAATTTTTTTTAATCTGATTTTTGCTGTTGAAAACGGGCAAACCGTTGTATACCTTTTGTGTAGCTTCAGCTATTGCATCCCTTCCAAGAACTTCCAGGTTTCTCGAATAGTCGTCAATAATATATTTGAAATTATTATTTGATTTTAATTCGATATTTCCATTTTCAATGTAATTTATACTCGTTATTATAAAAATTGATATTAATAACAAGGATACAATTAAAATGGCTACACTACCTACTAACATATTGCCTTTAGAGTCAATTTTCATAATATTTAACTTGACAATGTTTTTATTAATTTATTTCTCAACTGCGACTCCATGATTCTGCATAAATGTGTATTACATTTTTTGAAATTAAGTGAAAATAGTAATAAAAAAAATACTTATTTATATTATTGATTAGAAACTATACTTATTAGAAAATATATGGAGGATTTACATGTCAGATACTGTAAGAACATGGCGTCATATACAACAAAGATACAATCTTATTGGTACCAAATGTACCACCTGTGGAGAATTATTCTTCCCATCTCGTGTAGTTTGTCCTAATTGTAGAAGAAAAGGAAATCTTGAACCTTTCCAATTTTCAGGAAAAGGTAAAATTCACACATTTTCAGTAATCAGATCCGCACCTGATAACTTTAAAAAATCAGCTCCTTATGCTGTAGCTGTTGTTGAACTTGAAGAAGGTGCTAAATTAACTTCACAACTTGTCGACTGTGATGTTGAAGATATTGAAATCGGTGACGATGTGGAAATGGTATTTAGAAGAATCAGAGAAGATGGAGAGGATGGAGTAATCTCCTATGGATACAAATTCAAAGTTATCAAATAATACTGCTGTTATTTTAGTAAGTCATGGAAGTACATTGCCTTACGCAGAAGAAGTATTTGTTGAAATTAAAGAGAAATTTATCAAAAAAACCGGTCTTGCAACTGAAATTGGTTATATGAAGGTTTCAGAACCTACAATTGCAGGAGCTGTTGAAATTTTAAAAGATGAAGTTGATGATTTAGATAAAATCATAGCTTTACCTGTGTTTTTAGCTCCAGGAATTCATACCAATATTGACATTCCACAATTGTTGGGTCTCGATCCTTTGGAAGAAGATCCAAGATGTCCGGATGGAAACTATCCTCCAGAACATTACTTGTCCATTGCTGATGATGTTGACTTTGATGGGGAAATTGAATTATTAAGTTCAATTGGGCCTCGTGATGAACTTTTGGATATTATTGATAAAAGAATCAATGAAGCATTAGCGGAATCCAAATTAGATGACAATGCTAAAACTGGAATTCTGCTTGTAACTCATGGATCAAGATTAAATTATAATAAAGAGTTTGCTACTGCATTATACGATAAGTTTGAAAAGACTTGTGATTTGCCTTCAGGTTTTGGATTTATGGAATTATGCGGTCCAAGCATTCCTGAATCAATCAATAAATTAGTTGATGAAAACGGATTGGAAAGATTGGTTGTTGTACCTATCTTTATTGCTCCTGGAATGCACACAACTCATGATATTCCTCATATTTTAGGATTCTTGGATGACCATGAACATGAACACTCACATTCACATTCCCACGGCCATGGTCATGACCACAGTCATGATTTGACTCCTGTGGAATTTGACGGTGAAATTCTTTATCCCGAACCTATTAAAGCGGATGATATATTAATTGATATTTTAGTTGACATGACAAATGAAAAATTATAATAATTTTTCATATATTTTTTTGAAATATTTTCTATTCAAGATAACTTAACTTAATTTAACTTAAAACTTATAATGGATGATTAATTATGTCTGATAAAAAAACAGGAATTTTATTATTATCCCATGGGTCTAGATTAGACGATGGTGAAGAAGTAATTAAAGCTTATAAAGATATGTATGCTGAAGAATTTCCAGACATGCCTGTAGAGTATGGATTTATGGAAATTAGAAAACCAGGTATTCCTGAAACTATTAATAAATTAACTTCTGAAAACGATTTGGAAAAAATTATTGTTGTACCTGTATTTGTTGCTCATGGACTTCATACTAAAAGGGATATACCTGAATTATTAGGTATTGAAAGCGATTTTGATGAAGAATCAGTATCCGGCGGTCATCATCACCACCATCACGGACATGGCCACGACCACGGACATCATCATCACCACCATCATGACCATGATGAAGAGACATTTGAATTTGATGGTGAAATCGTATTGACAGACCCATTAGGCATCGATACACGTTTATACGAAATAATTAAAGACAGAGTTTCAGATAATTTATAGTTCTGAAACATTTTTTTACTTTTTTTTCTTAAGATTTATTTATATTGAAATAAATATTAATATTCATGTCCCTAAAAGTCTCTGATATCGGTGAAAAGGAACTCGTTAGATACATTATTGCTAATTCAAGATGTATTACTCCGGATGACACTGCAATAACTGCTTTTAATAATACTAATTTGATTTCAACATGTGACATGCTGATTCAATCAAGGCACTTTCCTGAAAACATGTCCTATTATGATATGGGTTTTAAAGCCGTTACTGTTAATGTAAGTGACCTTGCAGCAATGGGAGCTGAACCGTTGGGTTTTTTACTGGCAATTGCTCTTCCCAAAGATTTGGACATAGATTCATTTAAGGAAATTCTTGAAGGAGTTTTGAAAGCTTGCGATTATTATGAAATCCCTTTAATTGGTGGGGATACTAATGAATCTTCGGAAATTATCATTACAGGCACGGCATTAGGATTGACTGAAAAGCCGATAATGAAAGATACTTATCAAAAAGGTGATTTGATAGCCGTAACCGGTGATATTGGATTAGCCGCATTGGGTTTTGAATTAAGTGATTTAGACAATATCTATCCTAAACATGCTCTAAAACCAAAAGCCAAAATAAAAGAAGGGATAATTCTTAAAGATTTTGCAACTTCGGCAACCGATATTACTGATGGGCTTGCAAGTGAACTATATGAGATTAAAAAGGATAATTATGGATTTATGATTTATGAGGAAATGTTGGGCATTTCCGATGAATATAAAAGATTGGCAGACAATTTAAATCTGGATTACCTTGATTTGATATTGCATGTCGGCGAGGATTTTGAATTGCTTTTTACCATATCAAAAGATAATATCGAAAAATTGCCGTTTGACTATAAAGTAATTGGTGAAGTAACAGATTCTGATGTAGTTGAACTCACTTTGGAAAATGGATTTGTTGAAAGAATAGAAAATAGAGGTTATGAGCATTATGTTAGTGAGTAATGATTTATTTAAAAAAAGTTCAAAAACACAAAAGATTCGTTGTGAGATTTGTGCCAACTACTGTAAGATATCTGATGGTAATGTTGGAATCTGTAGACAACATAAAAACATTAACGGAGAGCTATTTGATGAATCATATGGAATTGTTTCATCGTTAAGTCCTGATCCTGTTGAAAAAAAGCCTTTGAATCAATTTTTACCTGGCACATTTACCTACTCGATTGGAGGTTTTGGGTGTAACATGACATGTTTGCATTGCCAGAACTATATGATATCTCAGGAATATGATAAAAATTCAAGGGGTATTAAAATAACACCAGAGGCAATTGTGGAAAACGCACTTAATTATAATTGTAAGTCAATTGCTTGGACCTATAATGAACCTACGATACACTTACCTTTCTCCAAGAAAACTTCACTGCTTGCAAGGCAAAAAAACTTGAAGGTAATCTATGTAAGCAACGGGTATTATTCTGGAAAGTCACTTGAAGAGGTTTTGACATTTGTCGATGCATTCAATATAGACTTGAAATCCATGTCCAGTGATTTTTACAAAAAGGTCTGTGGTGCAGACTTGGACGTCGTTTTAGATAATTTAAGAAGAATATATCTGGAAGGTAAACACTTGGAAATCACCAATTTAATAATTAATGATTATAATGACTCAATCGATGAAATTACCCAGCTATGTGATTTTGTAGTCAGTGAACTTGGTCCCGAAGTCCCACTTCATTTTTCAAGGGCTTTTCCTTATTATAAAATGAATGATATTTCACCTACAAGGCCGGAGATTTTGTATAAAGCAAAAGAAATTGCACAGGAAAAAGGAATTGAAAATGTTTATTTGGGTAATATTTAAGTTTTTTTTTAAAAAAAGTAAAATTAAAAGTTAGTTTATTCTCCAAAACTAACTCTTTCGAATTTTTCTATTGTTTTAAGTGATTTTGTTGCGTCAACACCGATTTTGGTAGTTGTTCCATCACTTTCAGCTACAGGATCCAAAGAGGAACCGCGCACGTTCGGAACGATCATGATGTCACGGTCACCTTTAACACGTGTAGCTATTGCATATTCAACATCTTCAGCATCAAATATGTTCACGTCAGTATCCACTGCAACGCAATGTTTTAGTGAAGGGTGTGCAGATAATGCAGCCATAATAGCATTTTTACCGTCACCTTCAGTCTGCTTGTTGATGGATACTACGGCATGCAACCAGCAGCAGCCTCCTTCAGTCAAGACAACATTTTCAACTGTAGGAACAGCATTTTTAACTGCTTTATATATTCTTGGCTCTTGTGGAAGGCCTTGCAACAATTTATGCTCAAATCCTGCAGGGATAATTGCATGATAGCAAGGATTGTCTTTTTTAATATGCATTTTTTCCAGATTGATTATTGGCTGGTCACGGATAATGTCATAAGTATCGGTCAAGTCTACAAATGGACCTTCAGCAACGGTTTCGGTTACTGATATTTTACCCTCTAAGATAATGTCAGCTTGGGGAACTTCCAAGTCTCCACATTTGATTAATTCAAGTTCACCATCCTTAAATGCATTGGCCACTTCCATTTCGTTGTAGTCAATTGGTATTGAAGTGGTACTTGCAAGCAAAATTGCAGGATCCATTCCAATTGCTATTGCAATATCCAAATCTTTTCCCGCTTTTTGAGCATTTTGGAAGTAAGTGTAGAGGTTTCTAGGCACGATTCTAATGACTAGCCTTTTGTTGTCAAGCACCATCATACGGTGGATTGAAGCATTTTGAATTCCTGTTTCAGGGTCACGTGCAAATACAACACCTGCAGTGATATATGCTCCTCCATCACGTTTGTAATGAGTTAAAATAGGAATTTTATCCAAATTTACATCTAAATTATCATATTCTGAGAAGTCTGTAAATTTATCTACCTTAATTGGTTTTTCCATGGCTTCGATAATTTTTTCAGTAATTTCAGATACTTCACAATTAATTGATTTGGCTATTTTATCTCTGGTATTACAAATTCCTGTAATAACAGGCATATCATATCCTTTGACATTTTTTACTATGACTGTATCTTTAGGATATTGTCTTAATACTTTTGAAACTTCAAATTCACTGGAAAGTTCATCTGTAATTTCAATAATGTTGTCTCCTTCAAGTTTCATGTTATCACTATAAGTTAATTTTTTTGTCTTTTAATTTTCCTAAAAGTTCTGTAATATATGGATTGTCAATAGCAAGAATTTCACCTGCAAGGACTGCTGCGTTTTTACCGTTGTTAATTCCAACAGTTGCAACAGGAACTCCCGGAGGCATACTTACAGTTGTAAGCATATAATCTTTATTATTTTCATTAGTACATGGAACTCCAATAACCGGCCTGTCTGTCAGTCCCACTAGTCCTCCTGTTACCTGTGAGGAGGTTGAACTTATTCCAATGAAAATTTTTGCATTTTTCATGCATTTGACATAATTTGTGAATTTTTTAGTGGATCTTATCGGACAGACTACTTTAATATCATGCTTGATTTTAAGTCGGTCTAATATGGTTCCAACTTTTTTTGCAGTTCCAACATCGGTTTGCCTTCCAGCAATAATTACGACTTCAGCGTCCTGATTTTTTATACATGCGTTAGTGGTTTCATCTATTTCAACATCGTTGATTTCAAGGTTTTTAATTCTTAAAAAATCATTTTGAAGATACTTTCTTTCAATCTTTTGAACAATATCTTCATTGCTCTGCTTGACTTTTTCAGCATAATCCTTTCTTAACTCTATTACCTTTTGGCGAACCTCTTCATCATGAAGTCCGATATACTGAGCAGCTAAAATTGCGGCATTGTCTCCTCTATCGATTCCAACAGTTGAAATAGGAGAAGGATAAGGCATTTGAACAATGGATTCGAGCGCATCTATTCCATTGGTTTTAACATCCACTGGAACTCCTATAACAGGTCTTGGTGTATAGGCGGCTATTGAACCCGGTAAATGCGCTGCCAAACCGGCAATACCAATAAATACTTCAATTCCTGCATCAGTACCCTGACTAACAATTTCTCTAACTAGGTTAGGTGTTCTGTGGGCTGAAGCTATTTTCAAGCTATATGGTATTTCAAGCTTATCTAAAATATCCATACTTTTTTCAGCAATAGCAATGTCTGACCCACTTCCAAGAATAATCATTATTTTTGGTGTCATTCAAAAATCCCTTCTAAAATAAAAATTTATTTATGTATTATAATATTGTCTTTTAAATATTTAAATTATCATTGATAGGTTAATCCTTTTTCTTTTAATATCTACATCCAGAACTTTAACATCAACTATATCTCCAACACTAACAATATCTAACGGGTGCTTTACATATTTATCAGCTACCAATTGTGATATATGAACCAATCCGTCCTGATGGACTCCAATATCTACAAACGCTCCAAAATCAACAATGTTTCTAACAGTTCCCTGAGTTATCATTCCTATCTCCAAATCTTCAAGTGTCAATACATTTTTTCTAAGAATAGGTTTTGGCATGTCCTCACGAGGATCCCTGCCGGGCTTTTTAAGTTCGCTTATAATGTCCTTTAATGTTTCCATTCCAATGTCCAATTCTTCTGAAATTTCTTTTAAGTCAACTTTGTCAAATTTTAAGGATTTTGAGCCGATATCGCTTGTGGAATAGTTTAATTTTTTCAATAGCTTAAAAGTGGCGTCATAGGATTCAGGATGTATTGTGGTATTGTCCAATGGGTACTCTGGATTGTCTATTTTTACAAACCCGGCACACTGTTCGTAAGTTTTTTTACCAAGTTTTTTAACATTCAATAATTCTTTCCTGTTTTCAAAGCTTCCGTTTTCTTCCCTATAGCTAATAATATTTTTGGCGGTTGTATTGCCGATTCCGGATACATAATTAAGTAAACTTACAGAAGCGGTATTCAGGTCGACTCCAACTTCATTCACTACCTTTTCCACAACACCGCTCAGGGATTCTGACAATTGCTTTTGGTTCATGTCATGCTGATACTGACCTACACCGATTGATTTCGGATCAATTTTAACAAGTTCAGCCAGCGGGTCTTGAAGTCTTCTTGCAATTGAAACGGCACTGCGTTCCCCTTCTGAAAATTTAGGAAATTCCTCATCAGCCAATTTTGATGCAGAATATACGGAAGCTCCGGCTTCATTAACAATAATATATTCCACATTTGTTCCTTTGATAATGTCAGAAACAATTTGTTCGGATTCTCTTGAAGCTGTTCCATTTCCAATTGCTATCACGTTAATGTCATATTTGTCAATTAAATCACGAACGGTTTTAATTGATTCTTTAACTTTATTTTGAGGTTCAGTTGGATAAATCAGTGCAGTATCTAAAACTTTTCCAGTTTCATCAATGATGGCAAGTTTACATCCTGTTCTAAATGCAGGATCCCATCCTAAAATTGTTTTCCCAACAAGAGGACTTTCCATCAATAGCTGATTTAGGTTTTTGGCAAACACTTCAATTGATTTTTCTTCAGCCTTTTGTGTTAAAAAATTCCTGATTTCCCTTTCGATTGCAGGAGAAATCAATCTTTTATAAGAATCCTCCACTGATTCCTTTATTATTGGTGTGGTGTATCTGTTATATTCTATTTTTTCCGGAATGCTTGAGATATTTTTCAGCATATGTCTGTTGAGATATTTTATTATTTCATCAACTTCACATACAACTTTTCCTTTAATTATTCCCTCTTTTTCAGCCCTGTTAATTGCTAAAATCCTATGTGGAGGGATTTTTCTTAAATCTTCACTGTAATTGTAATAAATCTCATATTCTGATGATGAATCCTTATCTTTGGCTTTTGTTTCTATTTGTCCGGTGTAGAATGTGTTTTGCCTGATTTTTTTTCTGAATTGGGAGTTGTCTGAAATTATCTCGGCAATAATATCCTTTGCACCATCTATTGCATCTTCGGCAGTATTGATTTCTTTTTCAGGGTCAATGTATTTTTTAGCTATTTTTTTAATGCTTTCTTTAACGTCCTGTGCTAGAATTATTTGAGCCAATGGTTCCAATCCTTTTTCACGGGCAATTGTTGCTCTTGTTCTTTTTTTGCTTTTGAATGGTCTGTATAAATCATCAAGTTCAACTAATGTATTTGCATTTAAAATACTGCTTTTTAAGTCATCATCAAGTTTTCCAAGCTCATCGATTCGTTTTATGATTTTTTCCTTTTTGTCTTCCAGGTTTCTGAGATATTTTAGCCTTTCGTCAAATTTCCTTAAAGTTTCGTCATTCAGTGAACCTGTAACATCTTTTCTATATCTTGCAATGAAAGGTATTGTATTGCCGTCATCGATTAATTTGATTACTTTTTCAACTTGCCAGTTAGTTAAATTTAATTCATTTTGAAGTGTTTCTACTATCATCAAATAACTACCTTTTAAATGTGTATATTAAGATTAACCTTTAAAATGTATAGATAACTTTTAGGTTTTCGTATTATTTTAAGGTATGGTGTAAAACTAATATATTTATAGTACTTAAATGACATATTTATAAATAATTAAACTTTCAGGTGAATTTATTGTATTGGTTTTTTGTAATAATTGCATTTTTGCTTGCTAGTATAAAAACTGAAAAACCTAAGAAATACCAAAAGGTTTCAGTAATTATTCCTGCATATAATGAGGAAGATACTGTAGCTAAAGTTGTAGAAGTAGTTAGAAACGTGTCGTTTGTTGATGAAATCATTGTTGTTAATGATGGTTCATCTGATAAGACCAAAGAGGAAGCTATTAAGGCTGGAGCTATAGTTATTAATCATGAAACCAATAAAGGTAAGGGTGAAGCTTTATACACTGGTTATAAGCAAGCTGAATGTGATGTTATTGCATTCATTGATGCGGATATTTATAACTTAACTTCCAAAAAAGTAGAATCAATGATTATGCCAATTTTGCTTGGAGATGCTGAGATTACTAAAACTAAATTTTCACGTGTTAGCGGACGTGTAACTGAACTTACGGCTAAACCGTTGCTCAATTTCTTTTTCCCTGAAATTTCTTTTGAACAGCCATTGAGCGGTCAGTTTGCAGCACGTAAAAGTACATTAAGAAAAATTAATTTTGAAAAGGATTACGGTGTGGATGTAGGTATTGTTATTGATGCTGATGTGCTTGGAATTTCTATCATGGAAATTGACATTGGTGAAATTGAACATGACATGTCTCCGCTTTCAGATTTAAATCTGATGGCTAATGAAGTTGTTAGAACAATTATAAGTCGTGCTAATAAGTATGGTAGAGTTTTAATGATTGATGAAATTGGTTATTTCATCCGTATGTCTGTTGTTGGCCTGTCTTTAATTATTCTTGGTTTATTTACTGTATTCTTTGTAAAAATGGTTCCCCTTGCAATTGGGGTCATTATTTCTGTTGCAGGAATTATAATAGCAATCTATTACCTTATTAAAGTTATTGTAAAATCTATTGTAATATTTAGAAAAACTCCTGGATTTAGCTTATTAAAATCTTTTGTTAAAATTCACTTCCCTCTGATTATTTCAATAATTGTATTGCTGTTAATGATTTCAACATTTATTGGTGCAGCACACTTTGAGAATGGTGTATTGTCAATCGAACCGAACTCCAGAAATTTAATTATCTATGCTGACAATGCCCGTGCTGATAACTCCATATCTGTTAGAGGTCCATTTACTGTTGATGTAGCAATTGAAAATGAATCGGAACAAATCCGTATGCCTTCAGAGGCAATGATGACATTGGGAATTAAAGTCAATGACACGATTCAAATTGGTGGGGGCGAGTATATAGTTAATGAATCAAGAGATGGTGATGATGATATTATCAGAATGCCTAATCAAGCTAGAAAGATTTTAAACCTCGAACCAGGTTATATAATTCAAAATAGTCGTTTAAAAGAAGTATTCGATCAGTCTATTGTAAGCCAGGTCAGTAAAAGTAAAAATATTTCCTGCACTGAAAAGTTCATTATTTCCCAGAAAGACTATAACTCTTCTGATTTTGAAGTATTCTTGGGTAATGTTTCAATAGCTAATTCATCTGGTGTATTTAGAAGCAATAGCTCTTATTCAATTGCTGTTGATGGTGAAATTATTGGTACAATAAATAAACCTAAAAATACTACCTTAAATTATGGTGATTCAGAAATTGAGATAGTCTTTAATGATTCGCAATATTCATCTACAAAACAGTTTGTAAAATCCAATCAAGGCAATTTCTTTAATATTGATATTTAAAAAATAGTAAGAAATCTAAGAATTATTTTCTTAGATTATTTTTTTCCATAAGCTTTAACAGCTTCTTCTACATCGTTGTAAAGTCCAAGTGCAGCCAGTGCACCAACTTTTCCCTGTTCGCCGGTTACTGCAATCAAAGGAATACCCAATTCTTCAGCAGTTGCTTGTGCTGTTTCAACATCCATCATACCGGATTTTGTTGCAATAGAATATTCTCTTAATTTTTCAGGAATTTCAAGACCTTCTAAGATAGCTATGGCTGTTTTATCAGATAAAGTATCCCTTTTAAGAATTTCAATAACTCTGCTTATTAATTCTTCTTTTTTGGATTCTTCAACAGCAAATGTAAGAGCAATTGAAACACAATTTTGAGTTTTATGAGGGTTGTGGGGGTATAATTGAACAATTATATGGTCAAGGTATTCATAACCTTCACTTGCAAGCTCAACACCTAAATTATGTGCCATTGTCCAAGTAGCTCCAGCATCTTTAGTATCAGTATCATCAACACCAATAACTACTTTTTGAAGTTTAGGGGTTACAACAGTAGCTCTTCCTACTTTTGAACCTCCTCCAATGTCAAGAAGCTCAATGTATTTAACACCTTCTCCCATTCCTCTACACATTCCAGCACCTACACCGGCACCTGCAAGCCCGGCATGTGTTACTTTAACTTCATCACCGTCAATAACAATTTCATCTATTCCTGCAGCATTAAAACTAGCTTTCAAATCAATAGGACTTGAACCGACATGGCATGAATACACATGTTTGTTTCCGTCACGATAAGCGGAATCGATTAATTTTGAGTTATTTCGGTACTGATTTAACAACCAATGGGACCCGGAAATGCATGGATGATATTCGATAAGTTCAACCTTATCGCCATCCACAATAGTTAAGACCTTTTCATATGGTGCAATCCATGGATCTGAAAATTTTTCCTTTAATTCATTTGGTTTGAGAATTTCCATCCAATCACTAGATTTCTTTTAATCTGTCACACATTTTAATGGCTGCTTCAACTGCACTTTTTGCGTTTTTAACACGTCTGTGTGCATCCATTCTTGTCATTCCAGGACCAGTAATTCCTAAAGCAACTGGTGTGTCATATTCTAATGCCAAATCAGCAATTTTACGTGACGCATGTTGTGCAACGATTTGATCGTGGTCAGTTGCGCCTTCAATAACAGCACCTAAGGTGATTATTGCATCGAATTCTCCTTTTTGTAATAATTTTTTTATTACAAGTGGCATGTCAAACACGCCTGGAACGGCTACAACTTTTGTAATTTCACAGTCTCTATTTTTAGCTTCAGCTTTAGCTAACTCTAACATCATTTGAGTAATATCGTAATTAAATTCTGCTACAACAGCAGCGATTTCATATTTTACCATTTTTTCATCTCCTTACCTGCTAAATAATAAAAGCATAAATCCAGCTACCCCACTTAATACCATAATGAATATAATAAAAAGTGCAGCCCATTGCATTTTAGTTAGTTTTCTCATATTTTTCTTATCTCCATTTTTTATTTATAAATTATTTTTAATAGCTTCGGCTACTTCCATAGTGCTTGATGAACCACCTAAATCTCTTGTTAGGATTTTTCCATCATTAAGTACTTTTAGAATAGCGGCATCAAATTTGTCCGCTTCCTCGTTTTCACCGATATATCTAAGCATCATAATTGCTGAAAGCATCATTGCTATTGGATTTGCCTTACCTTCACCTGCAATATCTGGAGCAGAACCATGAACAGGTTCAAATAAAGCACCATCTTCACCAATATTTGCTGATGGTATTACTCCTAGTCCTCCAACGAGTCCAGCGCCTTCATCGGATAAGATATCACCGAATAAGTTTGTAGTCACAATTACTTCAAAGCTTTGAGGTTGTGTTATAAGATACATTGCTGTTGCATCTACATAAAAATCTTCGGTTTCAATCTCAGGATACCTTTCAGCCACTTCATAGAACACATCCTTGAATAATCCGTCACTTTTTTTAAGCACATTTGCTTTGTGAACTCCTGTGACTTTACTTTTATTATTTTCCTTAGCATAATTAAAAGCATAATCAATAATGCGTTCTTCTGCTTTTCTTGTAATAATACGTTTTGCAATAGCACCATCTTCAGTTAATTCTTCTTGATCTGCGATGTACAATCCTTCAGTATTTTCCCGCACAATCATGAAGTCAACATCATCAAATAATGCATTAGTATTAGGATAAGTTTTAACAGGCCTTAGATTTGCATACATTTTCATTTCTTGGCGTATTTTAACAATAACATCAGCAGCAGTTTCTCCTGCAGCACCAAATAAACATGCATCTGCATTTCTAATAATATCTAAGGTTTCTTCTGGAAGTGGATTTCCATTCTTTTGGCCACATTCATCTCCAGCTTCGCCATAAACATAATCGAAATCAATATCCAATTCGTCTAATACGAATATTGTCGCTTCCATTACTTCTTTACCGATTCCATCTCCTGGAACAACGGCAATTTGATATTTATTTTTTGTTTTTGAGGTATTCAATTAATCCACCTTGTTCTAGTATTTCTAACATGAATGGAGGTAATTTTTTAAAGTTAATTGATTCTCCATTAGCGGAGGTTATGATTCCTTTTCCCATATCAACATCAATTTCTTCTCCATCATTTACAAGCTGTGTAATTCCGGGAGCTTCAAGAAGTGGAACTCCAACATTTGTAGCGTTTCTATAAAATATTCTTGCAAAAGACTCTGCAATTACTGCAGATATTCCAACACCTTTAAGAGCAATAGGAGCATGTTCTCTTGAAGATCCACAACCGAAATTCCTTCCAGCTACTATAAAATCTCCTTTTTTACATTTTTCATTGAATTCTGCATCCAAACCTTCCATACAATGTTGGGATAATCTTTCCTCATCAGTATATATTAAATATCTTCCTGGAAGAATTATGTCAGTGTCAATGTCATTTCCAAATTTCCATGCAGTTCCTTTCATAATAATCACTCTGGTGCTACGATTCTACCTTCAATTGCTGAAGCTGCAGCAACAGCAGCAGAAGATAAGTAAACTTTTCCATCAGGGGAACCTTGTCTACCTTTAAAGTTTCTGTTTGAAGTGGAGAGGCTTACTTCTCCAGGTCCAATAATTCCTGTGTGCCCTCCAAGACAAGGGCCGCAACATGGAGCCGATACAAGTGCACCTGCATCAACGAATATTTTTATCAAACCTTCTTCAAGGGCTTTTGAATAGATTTCTTTGGATGCCGGTATTACTAACATTCTAGTTCCATTAGCTATTTTATTTCCTTTAAGGATTTTAGCAGCATCCCTTAAATCACTAAGCCTACCATTAGTACAAGAACCTAAAAATACTTGGTCAATTTCTTGATCAACTTCACTAACAGCCTTTACATTGTCTACATTGTGAGGACAAGCTACTTGAGGTTCTAAATCACTTACATCAATATCAATAATATTAAGAGAGGATGAGTCCAAATCAGTTTTGAATACTTTATATGGCTTATTGGAACGTTTTTCAACATAGGCAACGGTTTTTTTATCAGGTTCGACCAAACCAGTTTTACCACCCATTTCAATCGCCATGTTACATAAAACCATCCTATCTGAAACGCTCATATCTGAAACTGTATCGCCTGCAAATTCACATGCCTTATATGTTGAGCCATCAGCGCCAACTTGACCGATGATATTTAAAATTACATCTTTTGCATAAACATTTTCTTTTAATTCACCGGTAATATTGAACCTATTTGTTTCAGGTACCTTAAACCATAAATTACCTTCTGAAAATACCATGGCCATATCTGTAGAACCAATGCCTGTTGAAAATGCACCTAAAGCTCCATGAGTACAGGTATGTGAATCAGCACCTACAATAACTTCTCCAGGCACAACATGACCTAATTCCGGAAGAATTTGGTGACATACTCCAGCATATACATCGTAGAAATTTTCAATTTTTTGTTCTTTTACGAAATTTCTCATAATAATATGATTATTCGCTGAATCAATAGAATCGGCTGGAACTTGATGGTCAAATGGAATAACAATCTTTGAGGAATCCCATACTTTTTCAGTACCAATCTTTTCAAAGGATTCTACTGAAAGAGGTCCAGTTAAGTCGTGAGCCATTGCTACATCAATATTTGCTATAACAATATCTCCCGCTTCAACTTTATCTTTACAAGATGCTTTTGCTAATATTTTTTCAGACATTGTTGGCATATTTTCAACCTCTTAATAATGATAAATATTTTGTATTTATCAATATATAAACTCTTTTTTTATTATTTTAAAAATGTAATTTTCTAATATTTATATAATATGTTAAACAAAACTATCCATATGGGTATATTATTTAACAGACACAAAAAAGATGAAACTCATATTGAAGAGGAACCTTCAATTTGGGAAGATAGGATTTTTTGGGTTTCAACATTACAAAAAATAGTCCTTCCTGTTTTGGGTAATGTAGCAAAAAGCTCTCTTCGCAAAAAAATGCCTAACGAATCTGTTAGTGCTGATACTAAAAAATTTACATATCTTGAAGCTTTTGCACGTGTTTTTAATGGAATCGCTCCTTGGCTAGAATTAGGGCCTGACAGTTCAGAAGAAGGTCAAATTAGAGAAAAATATTTACGATTAACATTAAAAGCTATTATGAATGCTGTTAATCCAAACAATAATGATTATATCTTCTTTGTAGAACCTAAACAATCTTTAGTAAACATGGCTTTATTCGCTCAAGGGTTACTCAGATCAAAAAATCAAGTTTGGCTTAATTTGCCAATGGATGTACAGGCTAAGATTATTCATGAACTTAAAAATTCAAGAGTAATTGCTCCATATGAAAATCATTGGTTATTATATACTGCTATAATTGAAGCTACACTTTTAGAATTTACTGGAGAATGTGATAAAGAACGTTTGTCTTACGGTATCCATAAATTCAGAGATGAATTTTATATGGGAGATGCTATTTATTCAGATGGCGAATCATTTGATTTAGATTATTACAATAGTATAATAATTCATCCAATGCTTAACGATATCTTATCCGTAATGAGAAAATACGGTATTTCAGATGGTGAATTTTTAGATATACAGTTAATGAGATCTTCAAGATTGGCTGCTCAACTCGAGAGGTTAATTTCACCTGAAGGTACATATCCTCTAGTTGGAAGCTCTTTAACATATCGTTGCGGCATTTTCCATTTATTATCTCAAGCAGTTTTACTTAAGATTTTACCGAAAAATATTAATCCTGCTCAAGTCCGATCAGCTTTAACAAAAGTTTTAAAAAGACAATTTGGAGGCACTCAAAATTTTTCTTCTGAAGGCTGGCTGCTAATAGGATTAAATGGATATCAAGCGGAATTATCCGAAAAAGATATTAATTCAGGCAGTATTTATTTCTGCTGTGCAATATTTTTAGCTTTAGGTTTAGAATTGGAAGATGAGTTTTGGACAAATCCTGCCTGTGAATGGACTACTTTAAAAGCATGGAATGCTCAAGACGCTCCAAAAGATCAATCTATTAATTTTTAATTCAATTTGTATAAGTTCCCGTAATTATATAATTTAATTCCGTCTGGAACTTTACTTATTATATTTTTTGTATCAAATATTATAGGATTTTTCATATTTTTTGAAATTAGATTATAATTAGGGTTTTTGAATTCATTGTGGTCACATAATATTAAAATTAAATCTGCATCTTTTGTTGCTTCATCAAAACTTACAAAATCATCATTTTTGATATGTGGTTCATGTATGGCTATTTCGTATCCGTCTCCTTTTAATCTGGCAATAATTTCATATGCAGGACTTTCCCTGTCATCTCCAGTATTTCCTTTATATGATACTCCAAATATTGCGATTTTACCGGATGGTATGATTTTTTTGGTATATTCGCAAACGAATTCGGGCATTGAATTGTTTGTATCACGTGCTAATTTGATAATCTTTGCAGTTTCCGGAGCTTTTGCATAAATAAAATAAGGGTCAATGGCAAGGCAATGACCTCCCACACCAGGTCCTGGGGAGTGTAAATTCACTCTTGGATGTTTATTTGCCATTTTTATAACGTCTAATGCATTCACTCCAATTTCAGCACAAATTTTTGCAAGTTCATTGGCAAGCGCTATATTAACGTCTCTAAATGTATTTTCCATACATTTTGATAATTCAGCAGTTTTTGCTTCAGTCAACATCAAATATCCTTCAACAAACTGACCGTATACTTCACGAGCTTTTTTAGCACATTGAGGTGTAATTCCGCCAATTATTCTATCATTATGAACTAATTCTTCTAAAATTTTACCTGGAAGTACTCTTTCAGGACAATGTGCGAGATATAAGTCTTCTCCAATTGTAAAACCTGCATTTTCAAAAATTGGTTTAATTGTTTCATCAGTTGACATAGGAGCTATTGTTGATTCAATAATGACAATGTTTCCTTTTTCCAAATATGGAAGTATTGATTCACATGCACTAACAACATAACTCAAGTCACAGCTGTAATTTTCAATGATGTAGGGTGTAGGTACTGTAATAATAAAAGCATCTGCTTTTTGAGGAGTTAGGGAAGCTGTATATACTTCATTTTTAACTGCGTTTTTAATTATGTCGGATATTCCCGGTTCTTCAATGTGCACGATTCCTTTGTTTAAATTATTCACTATTTCTTCATTGACATCCACTCCAACAACTTCGCAGTGGTGCCTTGTAAAAAGTGCGGCTGTTGGAAGACCGATATATCCTTGACCCATAATACATACTTTCATAAAATCTAACTCCCTTCTTTTTAAATATAAAGTATAATATATATCTTAACATATTAAAAGTTTTAAGTGGTTTATATGAAAATTTTGATTACAGGTTCAAATGGAATGTTAGGGCATGATTTGATTGATGTTTTAAAAGATAAGCATGAATTAATCCTTACAACTTCCAAATCATTAGATATTACTGATAAAGATAAGGTTATTGAGTTTATCAGTGAAAAAAATCCTGATGTCGTAATTAATTCGGCAGCATATACTGATGTTGATGGATGCGAAGAAAATCAGGATATCGCATATGCCGTTAATGGGGAAGGCGTTAGAAACTTGGCTTTGGGATGCAGTAAAATTGATTGCCCATTGGTGCATGTAAGTACAGATTATGTTTTTGATGGTACTGCAAGAGATCCAATCACTGAAGATGGTGAAATAGGTCCTATCAGTGTTTATGGTAAAAGTAAACTTATGGGAGAGGAAGCTATTCTGGATATTCTGGATAAATTTTTCATCATACGAACTGCATGGCTATATGGGATAAATGGAGGTAACTTCCCTAAAACAATGTTGGAATTAGCTAAAAATCATTCAGAAATCACTGTTGTTTATGATGAAGTGGGAACTCCAACATATACTCCTGATTTAGCTTATGGGATTTCACAATTAATAGAAACTGATTATTACGGAATTTATCATTTGACTAATTCCGGAAGCTGTTCCTGGTGTGAATTTGCAAGATATATCTTTGAGGTGGCTGATGCTGACGTTAAAGTCATCCCGGTTACAGCATCCGAGTTTGCAAGACCTGCTCCAAGGCCACATTACTCCGTATTGGAAAATAAAAAATGGGTTGATAATGGTTTTGAACCGCTTAGAGATTATAAGGAAGCTGCAAAAGAATATATTGAGTTGATTAGATGAATAAAAAGTTAGCATTGATTTTGGCATTAATTCTCACTTTATTTTTGATGGGATCTGTAAGTGCCGGCTTTTTTGATTTTTTAAATTTTGGAGGCGATTCTCATAGCAACAGCAATGTTGTTGAAGATGGCCAATACTGTACCGCTGATGAGGTTGCTGCATATATTAAGGAATTTCATAAGCTGCCAAGCAATTACATTACAAAAAGCGAGGCACGGAATTTAGGCTGGCAGGGAGGGCCACTTAAAAACTATGCTCCCGGTAAAAGCATTGGGGGAGATACCTTCACTAACCGTCAGCATGTTCTCCCAGACAGCGATTCAAAATATATTGAATGTGACATTAATGCAAATGGAACCAGCAGGGGAGCAGAAAGAATAGTGTACAATTCAGGAAATTATAAAGTTTATTATACTGCTGACCATTACAATACCTTTAAAGAAATATGATACTATGGAATTAGATGGCAAATTGATTAAAAAGGAAGGGCATGATTATTTAAAAGAGGCGTTGAATTTTCCGGATTATTATGGAAAGAATTTGGATGCATTATATGACTGTCTGTGTGAAATAGGCATTGAAACTCAAATTGTTTTAGTAAACAGCAGTGAAGTTTCAAAGGATGTGATTGATACATTTGTTGATGCCTCCGCTGAAAACGAGCTTTTGGATTTTAAGTGCGATTAATAAAATTTTTAAATCTTATTAAAATAAATAACAATATAAGTGATAATTATGAAAGGAATAATTCTAGCAGGAGGCTCTGGAACTCGTCTTTATCCGATTACCAAGGCGATTTCAAAACAGTTATTGCCTTTATATGATAAACCGATGATTTATTATCCTATTTCTGTTCTGATGCTTTCAGGAATTAAAGAGATATTAATTATTTCAACTCCTAGGGATTTGCCGATGTATAAGGATTTGCTTGGTGATGGAAGTAGGTTAGGTATTAAATTTGAGTATGCAGTTCAGGAAAATCCTAATGGTCTTGCCGAAGCATTCATTATCGGTGAAGAATTCATCGGGGATGAAAATGTTGCGCTTATCTTGGGAGACAATATATTTCATGGACACAGGTTCACAGAAATATTGAAAAGAGCAACTTCTCTGGAGGAAGGAGCCGTTATTTTCGGGTATTATACAAACAATCCCGAAGCTTTTGGTGTAGTTGAGTTTGATGAAGATTGGAATGTTTTATCAATTGAAGAAAAACCGGAACATCCTAAATCCAACTATATTGTACCTGGACTTTATTTTTATGATAATGATGTAATTGAAATAGCTAAAAATGTCAAACCTTCCCAAAGGGGTGAAGTTGAAATCACTTCTGTTAATGATGAATATCTTAAGCGTGGAAAGCTTAAGGTTGAGCTTCTTGGAAGGGGAATGGCTTGGCTTGATACTGGAACTCATGAAGGGCTTTTAGAGGCATCAAACTTCATTGAAACAGTTCAAAAAAGACAAGGTTTATACATAGCATGTTTGGAAGAAATTGCTTACCTAAAAGGTTATATTTCTGAAGAAACTTTATTAAAAACCGCTGAAGAACTTAAAAAAACTGATTATGGACAATATTTATTTAATTTAGCAAAAAGAGGAAAATAATATGGGAAAGTTTAAATTTACAGAAACAGGCATTGAGGGAATGTTTGTTGTGGAACCTACAGTTTTTGAAGATAATCGTGGATACTTTATGGAAACATACCAGGAAAATGATTTTAAAGAGGCAGGATACGATTTGAAATTCGTACAGGATAATCAGTCAAAATCCTCAAAAGGAGTTTTAAGAGGACTTCACCTACAGTTAAAATACCCTCAAGGCAAGTTGGTACGCGTAATTAAAGGAGAAGTATTTGATGTTGGTGTGGATTTGCGTGGAGACTCACCGACATACGGAAAATGGTATGGAGAAATACTGTCCGAAGAAAACAAAAAACAATTGTACATTCCACCTAAATTCGCACATGGTTTTGTAGTGCTTTCCGATGAAGCGGAATTCCAATATAAATGCACAGAATTCTACCATGGAGAGGATGAAAGCGGCATAAAATGGGACGATGAAGACATAGGAATAGACTGGCCATTAGATGGAATCGATGAAATAATACTATCAGATAAAGATAAGGAATGGAAATCATTCAAAGAATCTCAAATCAAATACTAACGTGATTTATTATGACAAATATTTTAGTTACAGGTGGAGCAGGGTTTATAGGAAGTAACTTCGTAAGATATATGGTCAATAAGTATCCTGAATACAATATAATTAATCTTGATGCGCTTACATACTGCGGAAACCTTGAAAATTTAAAAGACATTGAAAATGAGGATAACTATTCATTCGTTAAGGGAGATATCAGGGACAAATCTGTTGTGGATGATCTTGTAAAAAAATCAGACTATGTAATCAACTTTGCAGCGGAAAGCCATGTGGACAGAAGCATAACCGACCCGGAAATATTCATCAAATCAAATGTGCTGGGAACACAGGTACTGCTCAATGCGGCTAAAGAATATGGAGTTGAAAAGTACATTCAAATTTCAACCGATGAAGTATATGGAACATTAGGTAAAGAAGGATATTTCACCGAAACCACTCCATTACAACCAAACAGTCCATATTCCGCATCAAAAGCAGGTGGAGACTTAATTACAAGAGCATACTTCGAAACATTTGACCTGCCGATTAATATTACCCGCTGCTCAAACAACTATGGACCGTACCAATTCCCTGAAAAGCTAATACCTCTAATGATATCAAACGCTTTGGAAGATAAAAAATTGCCGGTTTACGGAGACGGAAAAAACATAAGGGACTGGCTACATGTACACGACCACTGCACAGCAATTGATCTGGTATTGCACGAAGGAAAAGTTGGAGAAGTCTACAATATTGGTGGAAACAACGAAAAAGAAAATATCTACATAGTAAAACTCATATTGAAAGAACTTGGCAAGGATGAATCATTAATAGAGTTTGTTACTGATAGATTAGGGCATGATAGACGATATGCAATTGATTCATCTAAAATACAAAAAGAACTTGGATGGAGTCCATATTACACCTTTGAAACAGGTATAAAAGAAACAATTCAATGGTATTTGGATAATCTTGATTGGATTGAACAAGTTAAAAGTGGAGAATATCAGGAATATTACAATAAGATGTATTCCAATAGGTAAATTTACTAGAAATTTACCTCTTTTTTTAATTTTAAAATCAATAATTTAATTGTCATTTCAAAATCTAATTGACTATAATTTGAACAGTTCATTTAAAAATTTAGTCAAGAGTTTTGAGATTTATCAAATTAAATTAAATTAATTTTCTTTAATTGTATAAATTAAACCTAAAATTATTTTTCAATCGTTTATACTTATATACGACTTTTTATATTTTAAATTATCTAATTTAATCAGTTATTAGATTAAAAAAAGATACTTTTATATATAATAATTTGTTAATTTTTAATAGTATAAATATTAATTATGAAAAAATATTGTTTCTAATTAATATGGGGAAATGGTGATTTGGATGTTAGAACAATATTTGCCCTTTGTAGGATTGATAATATTTGGAAATATTGAAAATTTAGTTTTATCTTCACAGGGTGTTGTTGCAGGGGTTAATCCCTTAAAATTGGCTATTGCAAGTATTATTTGTGTTTCTTGTTGGCTTATAATAGGAACATTTGGAACTCAAATTTTAATTAATTATGTTGATTTTATCGATTTTTTCGGAGGATTTATAATATTTGCTTTAGGTTTCCAAGCAATGTATGCATCAGTATTTAACAAATAGGGATGATTAGATGATTGATGAATTAAAACCATTTTTAATATTGCTTGTCTTTGGAAATATTGAAAATTTAATTTTGGCAGCACAGGGTGTTGCAGCTTCTGTAAATCCTTTAGGACTTGCAATTTTGAGTTTGGCTGCTGCTTCTTGCTGGTTATTGATTGGAACATTTGGAACTAGATATGCAATAAAATATGCAAGATTTATAAATTTCATCGGTGGTTTGGCCATTTTTATATTGGGTATCCAGGCAATGATAGAGTCCCTTCCGGGAATGTTAGCATTTTTCCATTAATTTAAATTCTGATTTTTATGAAATATATAAAACATAAAGTTTATGGTCATTTATTTAATTTATTCAAGGCTTTTCCTGTTGTTAATAATAGGATTTCTTTTATTATTGACTCAAGGGAGTCTTTTAAAGGTAATCTTGATTATATTAAAAAAGAATTTGAAAAAAGAGGAGATTTTGAATTTAGCTTTTTTTATAAGGATAAACTTTCATTATCCAGTTTCAAAAAATTGGCAACATCCAAATATGTTTTTTTAAATGACAATTTTTTCCCCCTCGCTTTCATGAATTTTAAAAGCGATACTGAAGTCATTCAATTATGGCATGCTCCGGGAGCTTCTAAGAAATTCGGAGGATCTGTTGCAAGTCCTGATGAAATTGAAATGCTTTTAAAAATTGGTGAAAATACAGATTATTTAATATCTTCCTCTAAAAATATTGAAGATTATTATTCTGAAGCTTTTCAAATAGATAAAGAAAAAATTAAGGCTCTTGGGCTTCCAAGACTGGATTATTATTTTGAAAATCATGATTTAAACAAAATTAAATCAGATTTTTGTAAAAAATACAATGTCGAATCCAATAAGAAAATTATTTTATACGCCCCTACTTTCCGAGATGAAAAAAAGTACAATAATGTCCTTAATTCCCTGAATTTAAAGAAATTCAATGATGTTTTGGGTGATGAGTATGTCCTTGCTTTGAGGTTGCACCCAAAGATAAGGGATTTTTATGATGATGCTATTGAATCCAGTGAAAACTACATTGATTGCAGCAATTATCCGTCAGAACAGGAACTGATGATGATAAGCGATGTTTTGATTACTGATTATTCATCAATAATGATTGAATTTGCAATTTTAGATAAGCCTATTTTATTTTTTGTTTACGATTTGGATAATTATTTAAGTACTGAGAGAGGATTCTATTACGATTTCAAAAAGACGGTTCCAGGTAAACTAGTTTATAATTCAGATGAATTAATCGATGCAATTAATAATGAGGATTTTGATAAAGATAAAATGACAAGTTTTGTCAAGACACAATTTGATGTGATTGATGGCAAATCATCCAAAAGAGTCGTTGATTTTCTTTTAAATAATGGTAGGTAATATGAATAATATTAAAGTTAGTGTTGTAGTACCGGTTTTTAATAATGCAGAGTATATAGGTACAGCGCTCGATTCAATAATTTCTCAGGATTTTGATGCTTTTGAGATTATCGTGGTTGATGACGGTTCAAGCGACAACAGCTTAGAACTTATAACTGATAAGTTAAAAGGTATAGATATTCCAAACACTATCATTCACCAGGAAAATCAAGGCGTCAGTGCTGCAAGAAACAAGGGTATTGAAGCTTCAAACGGTGATTATTTAGTTTTTGTGGATGGGGATGATTACATATCACCAAATCATCTGTCAAGTTTATATAATGGCGAAACTGATTTTAGTTTAACACAATTGGTAAAAAAAGAAGGAGATACTGTATCCAATCCTCATATTTTCTCACAAAACTGCATTTCAACAAAAGAGTTCATTGAAATGGAACTTAAAATGCAAATTCCTTTTAATTTTGTACAGCTAATGTATAAATCAGATATAATCAAGGGAAACTCCATTAAATTTTCCAGCGATTTTGTTTATGGAGAAGATACATATTTTGCCCTAATCGCATTAAGTTACGGTGAAAAAATAGCTATTTCCAACGAAGCAACTTACTATTATATACAGCATCAAAAATCAGCTATAAGGACATCCGAATTTCGACGTTTTGAGATTGTAACTGCATTTGAGCAATTGGCAGATTTCTATAAAAAACAAGGATGGGACGATTTATCCGATTTAATAATAACATCCAGAATTCCCAAAGCCATTTTCGGGAATATGAACTATTTCTTTTATAATTCCTATGATGTCGATGAAGTAATTGATAAAATGAAGGAGTTGGATTTATTCACCAAATTATCAAAGTTTGAAGGAGACAATAAATTCAAGCTTAAGATTAGATTATTTTTATTAAATCCTAAGATATATTATAAAATGTGGAAAAGATTAAAAAATTCAATTGATTAATATGCAAGTTTCTGTTGTTACTCCAAATTATAATGGTGAAAAGTTTTTAAAGGCATTCTTTGATTCCCTGAATCAGGATTGTGAATTTATCGGGGAGCTAATAATAGTTGACAATGGGTCTAGTGATGGAAGCAGGGATTATATTAAAAATTACTCATTTAACTTTCCGGTCAACCTTATTGAAAACAGTGAAAATTTAGGATTTGCTCCAGCAGTCAATCAGGCAATCAGGCAGTCCAAATATGATTATATTTTTTCCATAAATAACGATACAGAAATCAAAAAAGGTTCCATTAAGGCATTAATTGATTTAATCACATCTTCTGAAGATATTTTTTCAGTTCAGGCTAAAATGCTTCAATATGATAATAAGGAACTGATTGATGATGTCGGTGATGAATATAATCTGCTTGCATGGACCAAAAAAACCGGTGAAAATCATAAATCAAGCGATTATGTCGAAGTTAAGGATATATTTTCATCATGCGCCGGAGCTGCAATGTATAAGAAGTCTGTTTTAAATGAAATTGGAATGTTTGATGATAACTTCTTTGCATATATGGAAGATGTGGACTTGGCTATCAGATCAAGAATCTATGGCTATAGAAATTTGTTGTGTCCGCAGGCTATTGTATATCATATTGGAAGTGCAACAAGCGGAAGCAGACATAATGATTTTAAAGTGAAGTTGGCGGCGCGCAATAACGTTTGGGTTGTTTATAAGAATCTTCCGATACCATTAAAAATCCTGAATTTTATCTTTTTGTTTTTAGGTTTTTTAATCAAATACATTTTCTTTTTAAAGAAAGGCTTCGGTTCAACTTATTTGGCTGGAATTAAAGAGGGTTTAAATACGAGAAGCAAAATAAATAAAGTAAAATTTAATTCCAAGAATACAAAAAATTATTTTAAAATAGAGTACAGATTAATAATAAATACACTAAAATTTTTAAAAAAGTAAATAGTTGAGTTTTATGGACCTTTCAATAGTAATTTTGAATTATCAAACATTTGAATTAACTAAAAATACAATAAATTCCATTTTTGAATATGAATATCCTTTTAGTTATGAAGTTCTTTTGGTTGATAATGCATCTGGTGACGATAGCTTATCCAGACTGAAGGATTACTTTAAAGACAATGTCATATTCATAGAATCCAGGGAAAATAATGGATTTGCAGCCGGGAACAACCAGGCATTGAAGATTGCCAAGGGCAAATATCAGCTTCTGTTGAATTCAGACACAATCGTTTGGGAAAATACTCTCGAAAGCATATATTATTATATGGAAAAGCACACTGATGTGGGCGCTACAGGATGCAGGGTTCTTTTAGAAAATGGTGATTTGGATAAGGCCTGTAAAAGAAGCTTTCCAAACGTTAAAAACTCATTTTTCAGATTATTCCATATTCCAACAAAAAGCAAGGACGATAATTATAATTTGGACAGTCTTCCTGATGATGGAGTATACGAAATTGACTGCTTAACCGGTGCATTCATGTTCATCCGAAAGGAAGCTTTAGATGAAGTTGGATTTTTGGATGAAACATTTTTCATGTATGGTGAGGATATTGATTTGTGTTTTAGAATAAAGCAGGCCGGATGGAAAATAGTTTACTATGGAAAATCAAAAATCACTCACTTTAAGGGAGCAAGCAGTAAAAAACAAAAATCCAAATTGATATATGAATTTTACCGTGCAATGTATGTATATTATAAAAAGCATCATGCTCATGAATCTTTTTTCATTACAAATTTCATTGTATACTTTGGAATTGCTCTTTTATGCATTTTAAAGCTATTTTTAAATTTATTTAAAAAGAAAAGTTAAATAATATAACTACCTAATATAAATTAACACTAATTTTTTGGTAGTTAGCATGATAAAGGAAAATCAAAGATTATTGAATATCAGTTTAGTATTAATTGACGTACTAGTTATTGTAGTGTCATTATGGTCTTCAATATTGTTAAGATTTCATACAACTCTTTTTGGTCCGATAGGGGACCATTTGGGCTATGAAACTTATGCACTTTTCATGTTTGTCGCTGTCATACCTGTTTATTTAATTCTGTATTTTGCTTTTGGATTATACAAGCCGCGCAGAACCTATAAAAATATTTTCTCGGAAGCAACTCAAATTATTAAAGTAAATATCGTTGCATTTTTTGTATTGGTATCCATTTTATTCATTATCAATCAGCCGGACTTTTCAAGAATAATGCTATTCTTACTTGCGATTATTGCAACATTCTTAGGAATCATCGAAAGGTTCATTATTAGAAGCATTTTAATCAATATGAGAGTTAACAATAAGAATCTAAAGCATATTCTCATTGTCGGTGATAATGATTTGGCTTTTACCTTTGCCCGTAGAATTAAGGAAAATCCTTATCTTGGCTTTTCAATTGGTGGAATATTGGGAAGGCCTGAGCACATTGGTCAAAGCGTAAATGGAGTTAGGTTTATTGGATCTTTTAAAGATTTGGATAGAATTCTTGAAAGACATAGATTTGACAGGGTTGTTTTGGCAATTCCATTAAGATATTATTACCGTATCAATGAATTAGTGCAAAGCTGTGAAAAAGTAGGAATTAAAGCAGAAATCATTCCAGATTATATTAGATATTTCCCAGCACAGCCATCTGTGGACATGATTGAGGATATTCCTATAATTAATATTCGCTACGTTCCGTTGGACGATGATTTTAATAAGTTCATAAAAGGACTTTCTGATTATTTGATTGCTATTATAGCCATCATTATAACATCTCCGATAATGATAGTCACTGCAATTGCTGTTAAAATTACATCACCAGGTCCTATAATATTTAAACAAGTGAGAATAGGACATAACAGTAAACCATTTCAGATGTATAAGTTCCGTAGTATGAGAGTACAGGATCCTAGGAAAGAAAGATCTGAATGGACTACAAAAAACGATCCAAGAAAAACTTTAGTTGGAGACTTTATTAGAAGAACAAGCATTGATGAGTTACCTCAATTTTTCAATGTACTGAAAGGGGATATGAGTGTTGTTGGTCCTAGGCCTGAAAGACCATATTTTGTTGAACAGTTCAAAAAATCAATTCCAAAATATATGGTTAAACATCAAGTAAAACCGGGTTTGACTGGTTGGGCTCAAATTCATGGATGCCGTGGAGATACTTCTATTAATAAACGTATTGAATACGATATTGAGTACGTAGAGAATTGGCACATGGGTTTGGATTTAGGAATAATGATTAAAACAGTATTGAAGAAAAATCCGAATGCATATTAGTTTTTTCACATTTTCACATTTGTGCATTTCAACAATTTTTATATTAAATTTTTTTTAATATTGACATGTCGATTACTTTTCAGATGCTCTCTCTAATACTTTATATACATTCTAAATTAAAATTATAATTAACTTTTCTATGAGGGGTTTGGTATGCAAGAAGAAATTTTAAAATTATATGAAAAAGTTCAAGATAAACTTTCACAAGAAGAGTTTTTAGCAGAAATGAACCAAATTAGTAAAACTAATTTTAAAGATGTTCCATTTGTTGACGAAGTCAATTTGGCGCATGAAGTTTTGAAAAATCATGGTGTCACTGACTTTGAGACCATTCCTGCCGAAACCGATTCAAGTGATGATAACGATGATGAAGTAACCTTTGAAATGACTGAAGATCTTTTAGAGAAATATGACAAGGTAAAAGATAAAATTACTCAAGAAGAATTTCTTTCCAGAATGGCAGAATTCAAAAAACAAGAATCTTCAAATCCATTCATGAACGATTCAGGATTTGCAGATATGGTTGTTGGTGAATTGGTCGATGAAGAAGTTGAAGTTGTATCAGAAAAACCGGAATTTGCTGTAAAAACCATTAGTCAACTTGAAAAAGGCAGCAAAGATGCAACCATTGAAGGAAGAGTAATATCCATATCAAATAAAAGGTCATTCAAAACTCGTAAAGGTGGAAAAGGTGAAGTCTGTAATGTGGAATTGCAGGACAATACCGGAAAGATGAGAACCGTATTCTGGACTCAAAACATGCCACTTTTAAAGAAATTCCATGAAGGAGACATTATTCAGATTAAAGGTGTAGATATTAAAGAGGGTTATTCAGGTCTTGAAGCTAATCTAAGGCCAAGAACATCAATTGTTAAATTAGAAGAAAATCCTTCTAAATTCCCAGTTTATGAAGAAGAAATCACTAACATTGCTGATATTGAACCTGATACAAAAGTTAATATTATTGCAAGAATTGTTAGAATTCCAACTGTAAGAAGTTATGAAAAAAATGGAAAAGAAGGAAAAGTCGCATCACTTGATTTGCAAGACGCTTCTGGAAAAATCACCTATACATTATGGAATAAAAATGTTGAGTTAATTGATGATTTAAAATTGGAAGATGGAGACACCGTAAAAATTCTTGCAGCTCAATCCCGTGAAAGAACAAACAGAGACGGCATATCTGAAATATCCTTAAGTCATTGGGATGGAAGAATAATCAAAGGTGACTTTGATGTGCCGGAAGTAGAACAGGAATTCACTAAAATCGGGGATTTGAATGAAGGAACTGATCTCTCAATTAAAGGTGTTGTTGTAAGACTTCAAGATATTAAAACCTTTATTAGAAAAACTGACAATACCGAAGGTAAATTAAGAAACTTTGATGTAGGAGATTCCTCAGGTTCTATTAGAGTTACTGTTTGGGGCGATGACACTGAATTGCCAATTAATAAAGGAGATATTGTTAAAATTATTGGAGGTAATGTTCGTTTTGATGAATACACTCAAAGCGGATACTCAATGAATACTAACTTTAACACACAAATCACTATTAACCCTGAAAATTTATCCATGGAAGAGTTTGAAGAGTTTGAACAATTAAAAGAACAATTAAGACCAACTCCTATTGGAAATATTCCTGAAATTGATGATGATGGAATTGAAATTGATATTCAAGGAAGATTCCTTTCAGTTAATGATACAAATGAGTTCCAAAGGGATGACGGTTCAGTAGGTATTGTTCGCTCAGCAATTTTCGCTGATGAATCTGGAAAAGTTCAATTATCCTTATGGAATGAACGTGCTGAAGAAGAATATGAAGTTGGTGATGCATACCAAATTGAAAACGCCAGAACTAGGCTCGGCATGTATGATGTTGATTTAAACATTGGTAGCGGTTCTAGATTAATTAAGTTATCAGAAGAACAAGCTTCCGCAATGTTTATTCCTGAATTATCCACATTAGAAAAAGCACTTTATGACTATAAGAAAATTTCTGATGTTGATGAAGATGAAGAAGACATAATACTATTAGGTAGAGTAATAGAATTGAATGATATCCGTAATTTTGATAGGGATAATGGTGATACTGGTAGTGTTAGAAATATAGAAATTGCTGATGACACAGGTTCTATTAGAGTCGTATTGTGGAATGATGATGCAAAAATTGATTTGGAAGTTGGAATGCCAATTAAATTACAAAATCCACGTATGACAATCGGTATGGATAATCGTATTGAAGCAGTTGTCGGTAGAGGTACCACAGTTCTTGAACCAAGTGAAGATGAATTAAGCAAATTACCAACTTATGATGAATTAAAAGAAGCTATATATGTTCCAAAAACTATTGAAGCTTTATTGGAAGATGACACTAATATTCGTGTCACAGGTACAATTAAAGAAGTTGGTACTGATAAAAATATTCTCAAAAAATGTCCTAACTGTAGATCCAATGTTGAGACAACTATTGAAGAAAATGTTTGTGACAATTGTGGACATGCATTTGATGAACCAAATTACACATTGATGATACCTACAAGAATCGAAGATGATACTGGTGATATTCCGGCTACATTTTTCGATAATTTAGCTGAAGAATTAATTGAAATGAAAAAAGAAGATGTTATCAATTATGTTGAAGATGGATTAGGTATTGAAGATAAACTTCAAGATTTAAACGGGTTGACAGTAGAGATTATTGCTAATGTTAGCTTTGATGAATACAATGAAGAAAGTAGGTTAAATCCTAAAAAAATTATATCAAAATATTATTAAACAACTAAAAAGGAATGATTGTTATGGTAGAATTAGCAGATTTGCCAGGTGTTGGTGAAAAAACAGCAGAAAAATTAAAAGATGCAGGTTTTGCTGATATGATGAGATTAGCTACAGCTACTCCAAAAGAATTATCTGTTAAAGCAGAAATTGGAGAAGGTGTTGCTGAAAAAGTTATTGAAGCTGCACGTAGAGCTGAAAATATTACTTTTGAAACAGCTTTGGAAGTCGATGAAAGAAGAAAAGATGTAGGTCACATTACTGTAGGTAGTCAAGAATTCAACGATTTGATTGGAGGAGGAATCGAAACCCAATCCATCACAGAAGTATTTGGTGAATTTGGATCAGGTAAAAGTCAAATTTCTCATGAATTAGCAGTTACTGTTCAATTGCCAGAAGAACTTGGAGGTCTTGACGGAGAATGCGTATTTGTAGATACTGAAAATACTTTCCGTCCAGAAAGGATTAGACAAATTGCAGAAGGTTTTGAATTAGATAGCGAAGAGGTTTTAAGTAGAATTCATGTTGCCCGTGCATTCAATTCAGCTCACCAAATTTTAATGGTTGATAAAATTAATGAACTTATTCAAAGTGGGAATAATGTTAGATTAGTTATTGTTGATTCATTAATGGCTCACTTTAGGGCAGAATATGTTGGAAGGGAGTCCTTAGCTGTAAGACAACAAAAATTAAACCAACATTTACATTCACTCCAGCAAATTGCTAATACATATAACGTAGCAGTATTCTTAACTAACCAAGTACAAGCTAAGCCTGATTCATTCTTTGGAAGTCCTACCAAAGCTATTGGTGGACACGTATTAGGTCACGCTTCCACTTATAGAATTTGGCTTAAAAAAGGATTAGCAGGTAAAAGAATTGCTCGTTTAGTTGACAGTCCTCATTTGCCTGAAGGTGAATGCGTATTTAAAATTACTAGCGAAGGTATCGTTAGTTAATTTTTCCTTTTCTTTTTTTTTTGAGTCTGTAAAATTTTATAGGCTTATTTAATTTTTATGTGATTTTGAGTCCAATTTTGCATTTGGAAGTCTAAAAATGTCAGAATTCCTTCTTTAGTTTTGTATAATTTCTTTATTATTCTGGATTGGTTTGTCTGTAGTAATTTTCTACTTTGTTGGATGTTTTTTCTATATTTTCATTATCTAAGTGTTCTACATATCTATGGAAGTGATTG